>Ga0114958_10000535_pt1 | contig 32373 bp, 37 predicted proteins | sample C_130208_EF_Meta_FD_89577 | JGI IMG/M metagenome (GOLD analysis project Ga0114958, IMG submission 89577) | Freshwater microbial communities from Lake Croche, Canada to study carbon cycling - C_130208_EF_MetaG | ecosystem: Environmental > Aquatic > Freshwater > Lake | place: Lake Croche, Canada... | reverse complement strand
TCAACAATATCTTCTATTTCTTTTTTATCAATCAACAAAAGTTTTATTATCGTATATACAAATTGCGGTGTTGAAAAAATCCAGTCAAACGGCAAAGATTCTTTCTTCAGTTGTAATCTATCAAATAATGTAGGTGTAGTACATTGAGAACCAATAGATATGTATGCATTCATCTTTATCTATTGGTTAGAAACTTTTATTATATCAAATCGTAAACAATAAAAACAAAACTATTCACATCCTTTAAAAAGGAAGATCCATCAATATAAAAGTTGGATTTATACCTATATGTAATTTAAAGTATATAGTAGATATAAACCATATATGATTCGACAAGAAAGTATTGATATCATAAACAATGGATATACACAAACGTATCCTTTCCCATACGTGGTGATTGACAATTTCCTTGAGAAGGAATCATTGGACCAAATAGTAGCAGAAGTTAAAACAATGAATTCAGAGAATGCCTATTACAAGGCAGTACATAAGCCTAATGCGCTTGAATTTAATAAGTTTGCATTTAAATCCGATTTTCCGCCCACTATCGATCGCCTGTTTAAGGAGTTGGTATCTGAATCGTTTGTCCAATCGATTGAAAAGCTAACGAGTATTCAATCGATTATTAAGAATGATTTGAGTTTGGCGGGAGCGGGTCTTCATCGAGTTTCGAATGAGGGGTATTTGGCGATTCATACCGATTTTAATACGTATACGCACCCTGAATATGGTAAGTTGGATCGTCGCATCAATATTTTGATATATCTGAATCCAGTGTGGGAGGATGAATATAAGGGTCATTTGTGGCTGTGTAATGACAAAGAACCTATTAAGAAGATTTTGCCCATTCTGAATCGCTGTGTTATCTTTAATACGACGAGTCAGAGTTTTCATGGACATCCTGAGCGTCTTTGTCTTCCAGATGGTATTTGTCGTGAGTCCATTGCTTGCTATTATTATACGAAAAATGTAAATGATCCACTTGATTTCGAGGGGTTGGAACAACACCCTACTGCCTGGATTTATCCCCAATTTAAATACGATTTTTAAATGATAGACGAGTTTTTTCTCTTCGCACAGATGAACAAGACGACGTAATTTAAAATAGTTTTCAAAATTTATTTTTAATCGGTGTAAATGATTAAAAATGGTGTAGCACAAACTTACACATTCAGATGTGTTGAAATATGTAAAATTAGATTTTTACGTGAATATGTCATTATTTCCAGATTTTAGAAATAATTAAAATTTTTAAAATTTGGTAAGAATTAATTGGAATAAAAAATTTTCTACACACACAAATATTTTTTTAATATTTTGGCGAACTATGTTTTGTAGCCATCTTTACAGCTTAAAAATGTATCAATATATAGCATCGCGCGAACTTTGGCGAACTACCTTTATCCTCTTTGAATTTTATCGTTTATAAAAGTCGTCCGGCGAATTTCGGCGAACTACGTTTTAAAGGAAAGAAAATGGTGTTAATCAATTTAAAAATTCACACCGTGTGTTTTCCACAATTCAATTGTTGAGATTGCAGTTAGAAAAGATTGTGTTCCTGCAATATTTGGAGTGGGGTCTGATGTTGATGACACGACGTTGCTTGTTTCCGGAACTAGTGGAGAAGGTGGTTGTGGCGCCACCCATCCGAGAATTCCATAAACGTCAGCACCGTAACAAGAGTTAACAAAATCTGGGTCGTCCTCCAAAACTATAGCAAAAGATGAATGTAATTTAAAATAACGCAATCGAGGTGATTCAGATGTGGCGCTAGCGCAATCAAGTTTAACAATAATCTCGGATCCGACCGAATATATACCGAGAGTCGCGCCAACTCCTGACAGCGAATTGGATTGTAGCTTATTGACAATAAATTTAGCGGTATCTACCGTAAAATCAGGTGAAGTGAAGATAATGTAAGAAACAGGCATTTTATAAAAAAACATTTCATTAAATCAATTTATAGATTTGTAGGTTAAAAATAATTTGTCCAGATATCCACCGAAACCGTAATTGTATTTGTACAAGCGATGGTGAATCAAATGATCATTCTCAAAGAAAATTGTGTATTTTACATGCGAAAGTGTACTGAATAAAGTTGAACTAATAATCAATAAAATGAAAGTGAAATAATTTGTTCCAATAATCATGATTGGTAGAAAGAAAGATAGCATATTACTTGTCAAATATTCAACCGGATGTGAGTAAAAAGTCGCGACAGCAAATGGCTCAACAATTTCATGGTGAACGGAATGGATGTATCGATACAAAAATGGGAGATGCAAAAGTCGGTGAGTTGCATAAAAAAATAAATTTATCAATTGCAAAATTCCTGTAGTTTTTAATAGAATAATGTGTGAATCTTCGTTTTTTATTGATATTGTCAATTGATCTTTTATGACAAAAAGTAATGGCAAACCAACAAAAAATTGATTGAATAAACTTAGGTAAATTGCATTCCTATATTTTTCCCACGATTCGATATATTTTGAATCTTTCAAGTAAAAAAAATAACAAGTTAACCAATACGGCAAGATGTGACAACAAAATGGTATCACCGTATAGTACATTTTATTTAAAATTGTTTTTTTAAATAATCGATCCGCTTAATTTCTTTTCTTTTTCTTTTTTTCAGACTTTGTACCAGGATTAACTGATACCGACTCTAGTGTAACAACTGGCTCTACCTGAACAACTGACTCTACGGTAACAACTGGTTCTTCGGGAGCAACGGCCTCTACAGGAAAAACTGGCTCTACCGAAACAACAGGTTCTACCGGAACAACAGGCTCTTCGGGAGCAACAGGCTCTTCGGGAGCAACGGCCTCTACAGGAAAAACTGGCTCTACCGAAACAACAGGTTCTTCGGTAACAAGTGACTCTACCGGAACAACTGGTTCTACAGGAACAACAGGCTCTACTGAAACAACCGACTCTTCGGTAACAACTGGCTCTACCGAAACAACTGGATCTACTGAAACAACTGGATCTACTGAAACAACTGGATCTACTGAAACAACAGGATCTACTGAAACAACAGGATCTACTGAAACAACAGGCTCTACGGTAACAACAGGCTCTACTGAAACAACCGACTCTACTGAAACAACCGACTCTACCGAAACAACCGAAACAACCGGTTCAACTGCTACAACCGACTCTTCGGTAACAACAGGCTCTACCGAAACAACAGGCTCTACCGAAACAACTGGCTCTACTGAGACAACCGACTCTACTGAAACAACCGACTCTACCGAAACAACCGGTTCAACTGCTACAACCGGTTCAACTGCTACAACCGGTTCAACTGCTACAACCGACTCTTCGGTAAAAACAGGCTCTACCGAAACAACAGGCTCTACCGAAACAACTGGCTCTACCGAAACAACTGGCTCTACGGTAACAACTGGCTCTACGGTAACAACTGGCTCTACCGAAACAACTGACTCTACGGTAACAACCGACTCTTCGGTAACAACCGACTCTTCGGTAACAACTGGCTCTACGGTAACAACTGACTCTACGGTAACAACTGGCTCTTCGGTAACAACTGACTCTACAGGGGTAAAAGGGACAACGGGAACAACGGGGACTGGTTCTAGAGAGGGTTTGGGTACAATTTCATCCTGACTTTTATTTTGCCGTGAATGAAAAGCAATTTTTAATTGAGTTCCTAAACTTTGCAACAATGCGTACATTTTATAACATGAATAGTAGTTTAAATCATAAATTCATTTATTCAAGACCATGAAATAAATATCTAGCCCGCAAATACCCAGCATGCTGGTACTTTAAATCCAAATCAGTTATCGCTTTATGTGTAACATTTTTCATCGTAACCAATTGACTCAATATCGTCTGATAATTATCAGATGTAAGCATACGAAATAACTCCTCTCCAATCGCCACAAACGAATCCATAATTTGTCTTTCTTCCCTTTTTCTCAAATTTCGTTGATTCAACACAAAAATTTTTTGCTTGAAAATTTTCTCATCGTATTCATTCGTCAAATACTTGACTCGATTGTAATTAAGGAGATGCTGATCTTCCAATCTTCCCAAATCAATCAATGTCACATTTCGATGATGAACAATCTGCTGATAATAAGACTCTAACATCTTTTTCTCTCTTACCGCTACATTTCGAATAAATGAATGTACTACATTATACTGTGGCATCGGACCACACTCTCCTTGTTGTCTATGTCTAGGATCAATTATGTTTCCCTCTCGCAATGCCTGGAAATAGTGCGGATTGTGAATCACACCCTCTTCGATATTACCCGTTCGCCAAGAGAAAGCGGTATGGCAGCTGATACAGAACATTTGGTCGCACCCATCCGTCTTGTAAATAGGAATCTGGCATTTGGGACAAGGTTTTGTCGTCCTTTTTAATTCCGTGATTGTAGCAACTTCATCTGGATTGCACTCATGTGTCTCATTCATCTGCGAATGACAATCCTTGCATATTTTCACATTGCATAACCCGCATACGTACTTATCAGATAAAAAGCCGCGACAATCATTCATGACACATTTCATAACAAATGTTTTTTCAACCGTAGCTTTTCTATTACGCAAAACGGCAATTTTTTGATAGACTTTGCCATATTCCGCCTCTAATCCACGATGCATTATTCGCTGGTCACGAACCAGTTGATCTTCATTCTGCTGATTTTTGGCAATACGAGCTTGTATTTCGATCTGTTCTTTCTCACACTTTCTCAAAGATAAAATACGTTCTGCTTCGCCCTGTAAAGGCGGTAAAAACGTCTTCTCTTCTTCGAACAAAATGGTTTCTCGCATCTTTCTGTATTCTTCTCTCAAAAAAGTTTTTGGGAAATGTTTATTCATCATATCCAAATTCCATTCTTTTCTACAGCTCATGCAATGCGGCTGATGTACAGTTGACAATATGTACGTCTTGGTACACGCCAGACATACCGTATAGTCGCAAAAATCGCACATTACATTACGACGTGTTGTTTGATTCATCGTATTGCAACATACAGAACATTCCATTTTTATTTTACCAATAAAATAAAAATTGTTTTCCTAGTCTTTAAGCCTGTTTAAGCCTTTATATAAAAGATTGGAAATTTCGTACGCCATTTCTTCTAAAGGATGTTCATTTTTTCCAACCACGTCGTGAATCGATTTCGGTTTATTTGTTTTGTACGTGCACCTATAAATCTTTCTCTCGTCGCTATAAATCCACCGATCGGTATCCGGATTCGCGCGATCCATTTCACCTTTTCTGTGCATTTTCTTGAATCTTGATAAGTACGCGCGTCTTTCTTTGGCGTGTTTCTTTTGATAGACATGGACTTTTTCATGTATCAACGTCTTTTTGTCGATACAATCTCTCGGTAATATGATCACACCATTTCTTGTATGCGGCAACCCTCCTTCGTATACATCCCCTTTGACGCATCCAACTATCCACACCATTTTTGCCGCTTTTTTTCCATTGAAACAGTCGGTGTGAAACGTCTTGCATCTTTCATCGATTTCGGAAGCAAATGCAATGATTCGTTGTTTTTCTTTTTCTGTAAAAGAAGAGGTAGATTGGGGTAAAACCGAGATGTACTCGTCTACAGATGATACTCCCCTGGCATGTAAATCAATGTCGGTGAATGTGGAATAATAGTTATCAGGATCACTTTTTAAAAAATTTGTCAATTCCGTTTTTGATAAAAAAATCATTTATTATTAATTAAATAAATGTTAAAATTGTTATTCGAAGCATGCATTCTTGGTTTTCTGAATGTAATTCTTGGTTTAATCATCACTTACACCCTAAAACTGAATAAGGATAATGTCTACAACATTTCATTCACCTTTTTTGTTTCCGGATTCATCATTCACCTCTTCTGCGAATTGGTGGGTATCAATAAATCGTATTGCAAGAATGGTAATGCGTGTGAATAAAATTGATTATTTTTTATTTATTTCTGGAATATTTAAAATGGGCAATCACCAAACATACGAACCCGTAAATTACGGTACCATGAACTGTGTCGTATTTGACTTGAAAAATGACACGTACCGAGATGCAGACTATTTCTTGGAAATCGACCAAAATTCATGGGAAATTATCACCAAAATGATGGACGTGCATGTCGCGAAACACTTTTTCGTGAAATCCCCCTATTACATCAAATGTGCATTTGGCGGAGATCACGGTGAAGGAGCAGTTGACTACTTTTACGATAGAAAACTACAGATTCCTGACATGGAATTCGAAATGGGGATGTGTTACCAGATGCCAGGATACAAATCCAAAATTTTAAAATACGTCATGAAATTTGGAGAATAAAGCTAATTAAAATGAAATTTTTGATTTCATTTTATAGAATTTGATTTATCGGAGCAGATATCTGGAGTAACTAAACAATTGTCGCATGGCAATTTGTTGAATCGGAAACTCTCTATACAAATCGTGCAATCCCTCCAAATTTCCTTTATCGATATTGTCTTTGATAGTTGATCTTCAATACGCATAATTTATTACACCATTTTTTTATATTCTTTTCGCATATTTTGATAATCCCAACCCTCCAAACGGAAAATAAGATTCGTACGCAAATTCGTAACCAAATTCATCTTTGGGAACCATTGATTTCGGAACAAAAGTCATGTCTTCAGATAATAAAAAATAAATTTTGGTCTCTCCTTCTGCTACAGGGTAAGGAACATCGCCTCTGCCTACAGAAGAATAATATCTGAGGATTTTTTCATCGGTTTTGAACTTTATGATTTTGTCGGTAATAACAACATACTCGTTTTTTCCAATATGTAAAAGGATCGTATTTCCAAAAAAATGTTTTGCGTCCTCTTTTTTATGATCAGCTCTTTTTAAAGAATCGTCACCCCTACTTTTACCAATGAAATAGTTAAGAATCTTGTAGATTTTTACCAATTTGTAGTCTGCTTTATCTTTTTTTAAAATCTCGGCTTTATTTCCAGTGACACATACTTTATAAGGTCTATCTCCATTATTATGAATCTCGAAACAATGTTTTCGAGGACTCTTTTGTTTACTTTTTCGAGAACTTCTCTTTCGACTCTTGGTCATTTATTATTAAATTATATTAAATTGTTAAATTATATTAAATTGTTAAAAAATAGAATAAATATTTTCAAACATCTTTTCAAGTTTATCAACATCACAATCACCAATAAATGGAAAAGAAGTGTAAGAATATATGATATGACATGGACCGTGTTTTACCAAATCTTCCCAAAATGTATGCAAAAGTTCTATAGATCCATCTTTATAAGCAAATACGGCCTTTTTTGTGATGATGTAAAAAATGAACTTTTGTGGAAAAATCATGTAGTAAAATGAAAAAATGTCAGTTTGTTTATCAATAAAATTTCTGAGTTTTTCCAAATCTTCTTCTCTTTTCAAATCTGTAACGAATTTATTCCATGACTTTTCAAGATTGAAATCGTACTCCCATTTTATATCTATTGATTCAATGTACTCTTTCTGTTGTTGCACAACATCTTCCAACTCTACATTTTTGACACTCAAATCGGCGATGCGAAAATTCAGTTCTTTTATTTTTTCATTCTTATTCTTTACCGAATCATCTTGTTTGACTTTTTTAACAAAATCGTCGATTGATTTTATGATCACGGTCGTTTTCGATTTGCTGAAACATGAAAAGAGTGAAAACATTTAAATTTCACTTTGGATTTAAATTTGTTTATCGCCAATTCGTTTGTACTATATGGAAACAATTCGGTCCAGAATCGTATCTAATCCATCTATATCGTGTGTAATCACAATCACCGTCCTTCCTCTTGTCGTTTCGTCAATCATTCTCAATACATTTTTTCTTGTATTTTGGTCAATGCTACTAAACGGTTCATCTAGAACAAAAACGCTACACTTTTTCAATAAACCGCGTACCAAAAAAATAACTTTTTGCATTCCAAGGCTTATATTGGTCCCATTCTTTTCAACAATTGTGTTTACATCGTACTTTAAATCATACTTTTTCAAAAAGTCAATCACATCTGTATCACTCGAATCATTTCCGTACCTCATATTATTGAGAATCGTATCATTAAACAAAGTGGTTCTTTGATTGATATAGTTGATATGTCTTCTAACATCATCTGCATCAATCTCGTTGACATTCATTCCGTCAAGATAAATGTTACCTTTTTCAGGCTTATAAAAATTCAAAATTAATTTCATTAACGTCGTTTTTCCCTTCCCTGTTTCTCCAACTATACCAATTCGGTCGCCTTTTTTGATATCCAATGAAAAATTCTCAAAAATTGTCTTATCTTTGTACTTGAAAGTAATATCATCAATTTTAATATTTCCCTGAAAAACAGGAAAATGGTGTTCCGTTTTCCGTATTGTCGCAAAGTCCAAAAATGGTTCCGCGTTCTTGATATTACCCATCGTCATCATGTAGTAAGGAATATCTTCAGATAAATTTTCCAAGGTTGAAATGTAAAAGGTGAATATGAGCAGGATATTGACAAAATCTTTTTTTGTGATTTCTCTTTTTCTGTAACTAGTGTAGACTATATACAGACAAATAAATGCGAAAAAATAATTGATCAGTTTAACATTATTGGTGAACGACATTACTTCACTATTTTGAAGTTTGTACAAATCTTTATAGGCCGTTTCAATTTGTTCATTTTGTAGTAATGTTTGTTCTTGCTGATTATTGATGTAAATGTTGAATAAATTGTTGAAATTTTCATCCAACTTTTTCACCATCTCCATGTAACTCGTTTCACGCTGATTCGATTTTTCAACCAGTTTAGGATATTGGTACATTATATAGCTTATAAAGACAGCATTGCATAAAATATTGACACACCCAAGTCTCGGTATTTTGTACAGGAAATAGCCGTTAATAAAGAACAAGAGTATGAACATTGGGATGATGTATTGTGTCGTCCAATAAAAGATATCTTTCATGTATCTGGTAACTTCAAAGATTCGAGTAATATCTGAAGATACACTAGAATCATTAAAATCGGTTTTGTTTTTTTCAAGGAAAAGGTAGAGAAGACGTTGTCGAACAAATGAAAGAAATTCAGGAAATAATTGATTTTCTAGTTTGATTTTGACAATGTAAACTACGCCAATGATAAACCACAATAAAAAAATTTGTTTAATAATTGTTATGAAATTATCGTCTGACAAATCCATGATATTTGAGTAAATCAATGGCGTCACCAAAATTTTAAGGATGTAAGCAATTGCAGAAATGACAACAAATGAATAAAACAATCCTCTATGTATTTCAATGTATTCTTTACACAATTTATGAAATAACATTTATTAATTAATATTTAATTAATAAATGCGATACAAAATCTCTTCCGATGCAGAAAAAGATATCCACGAAAAAGGCGAAAAGCCGACACTGACTATCACAGTTGAAAATCTTGGCGAAATGAATCTAGAAAAAGTAAAACCATTACTAGCAACAAATAATGTTCATGTTATTGAACGTTTTGGTGACTCTTACTTTTTCACTACAGAAGATTTGAAAGTCAATGATAAAAAACTTTTTGGAATTGAAGAAATGGTAGAATTGAAGTTTTCCAAATCCAAAGCCAAATCCAAATCAAAGAAATCTAAATCCAAATCTAAGAAATCCAGAACCAAATCCGCAGCCAAGAAACTTTAAATTACTTTCAGACTAATTTAAAATCTAGATTCAACCGTGATATCATTAAACCCATTTTCTTTTGTAATTAATTGAACATCTGTAAATTTCATGTCAAACAATTCGCCGTGAAACTTACTCTCTCTGTCTTTAATTAAATCTTCAATTTTCTTTCGTTGTTCACTATCAACTTTTAAAATAAAAATGTCATGGTATTTCTTGTCATACTTTTCTTTACGCAAAAAATGAAGTTTACTAGGATCTACAGAAAAACCACATTCTTCTTTTACTTCTCTGATAACAGCATCAATAGACGATTCGTAATTTTCCTTGTCTCCTTTTATGACTGAACGGTAACTTCCCACTCCCTCACGTTTCTTTCTGAAATTTGTAGAAACAATCACTTCATTCTCATTCTCTTTTTCAACTATTTTCAAATTGATATCATCGTAATGAATTTTGAATTTCAATTTCTTGCTCTCTTTTTTGCAATAATCTGAAAAATAATTGTTAAATACACCCAACGCATTTTTGAACCATCTCAACATATCCACTTCTTTTGACAATGAAATTTTAACTTTTTCGTCTTTTTGGAGATACTTGTATCTCTTCTCATCTGTAATCCACTGACTATTTGAACCTGTCAAAATGTATTTCTTACTATCTTCATAGTAAATGAATACAGCTACCTTTTTGGATTTAGATTCAGATTTCTTGCTCATTTATTATAAAAAAGATTTCAAAATAGATTTTTTTTCCATTCCAATGCCAAACTGTAATAATCCTGTTTCATCGCCCATTCGTACCCTCTCTCTGTAATTTCGTCCTTCAATTTCTGATCATCCATTACACGACACAACTCTTCGAATAAATTTTTCTTCTCGTACGAAGCCAACACTCCTCGATCCGCCACAATTTCTTGCAATGCCGCCAAATCAACTGTTGCAACCAAACAACCAGCCGCCATCGCCTCTACTGCGCTAATGCAATACGTCTCCAGGAATTCGGAAGGGTACAACCAAACGTCGGATTTTTGCAATTCGATGGCAAGTTGGTCCTGCGAAACACGCGGTGATACAAATACGTAATCCATGGTTTTCAAGTGTTCCATTGTTTCCGTACTAATTTGGTCAATTTTTCCAAAGATGTAAAAGGTAGCCAAGGGATACTTGTTTTTAATGAGTGGAATCATATCGACGAAATTTCCAAGTCCGCGTACTGGATCGCTTGTGAAAATGAATCTGTACGGAGTGCGTTCAATATTCTTGTTAAACCTCTTTGGGTAAATTGCATTTCGAGAGACATAAATTGATTTTTCATCGATTCCTGTATGTTTGATAATGTACTCTTTTTGCCATTCGGAAACGCAAATGAATCCTTTGAATTTTGTCTGATGAAATTGCATGTAATTCAAATCACCGTGTGGCAAAACATCGTGTACCCACAAATAAACGCTCTTTACATTATCGTAATAAACCAAACAATCAATGAATCTGCTAACAATTAACTGGTCGATGATATACGTCAAACAAAAATCCGAAAAGTAGGAACAATCGATGTACTGAATTCCATCCATTGTGGTTTGGTAATTGTTATGTTCATCTTCAAAACGGCCAAAGATGAATACCCTGTACCCTAAATCTCGGAATTCTTTTGCAAGATTCATGGCCATAATCTCTGATCCCGAAATCTTCTGGTTGACATTACTCGGATTCCAACTAAAAGACAAGTTTCCGGTATGTATAACCAACGTTTTAGGAGCAAGACGGGTTTTGCCCTTATCCAAATTATCGCATACGGCATATTTCATGTTTAACAATTTTTGGTCGTTGGGATATTGTTCCAACATTTTTTTCAATACGGGTACACCCTCTTCAACTTTTCCAAGCTTAAATTTAACTTCTGTGTAAAGATAAGGTATGCTGTATTGGTAGATTTCGTACTCTAAATTTGTCATTGCGAGTTGAGGCAAAGGACATGCCATTAAATTGTTGAGGATTTTTTCAATTTGTTTCAGATTGCCGTTCTTGTAAAGCGATGCTGCCAACCTAAAACTCGGTTCGGCACGATCGGTGTACCTCTTTTGGATATCCAACATCTTCAGTTCGTACTTCTGGGTATCATTTGTTTTATGGTGATTGACGATGGCAGTATGGTATTCCGCAAAGAATGTATATTCCTTGACATTTGTCATTTCAAGCAATTTTTTATTGTATTTCAGTGCTTCTTCTACTTTACCCATTTTTAAAGCTGTTCGTGCCAGATAAAAAACGATGCGAGGTTCTTTTGGGTAATCTACTTGATCCAGTAATAACAAATCGATATCTTTCTGGAGACGAGCTCCCGTACGCTGTTGATGTTCTTCGACCGAATAATCAATGATATAAAATTTTTTTTCGTTGATAAATTCCTGTTTTTTTGTTGATATGTCCAGATGTTCGTGTACACGATACATGTACCTTAAATTGGCTGACGTTTTGCAAATGCGGAACGAATAGTACAAATCCGATAAGATTCCGTTCATTTGGTAGCCTATTTTTAAACTGATTACATCTACATTGGTTTTTTGGAGATGAGAACGTAATTGTTCGGGATTACCGATTTCATAACTATCATCAAGAACAATCATGTACTTGCATTTCTTCGGAGAGAGGTCGAATGCTTTATTACGAGTTTCTGCGAATGTAGTAAATTCACAAAAATGCAATTTACCAGGAATACCCTTCAATTCTTCTCTAATAATGTCGGGGGTATTGTCAGTTGATCCAGTATCAACAATTGTCCAATAATCAATGTGAGGTCGGTTTTTTTTCAGACAACGACGTAAGATTTCGCCTGAATTTTTCACAATCATTACTAATTCTAGTAACATTTTATAACTATTTTTTTATTTAAATAAAGATGTCAGATAAATTATTTTCTAAAAGTCCAGTTAAAAAATTTGACAAAAATAAAGTCTACATCTATTCTCAAAATGAAGAACCTTTTGTGTGTCGAAAAAGTGAGAATTGTCCTCTAAATTGTATCTGTAAAAAAAACAAATGTTTTATGTTGATTGATCCGGACGAAGACGATTTGACTACGATTACAGGCCGTCAAAAGTACATTAAAAAGTACAGCAAACGTTTTAAATCGCCTGTTCGTGTGAAAACTCCGCCTAGACGTTTAAAATCACCTGCATCTCCTTTTTCTCCTCTATCACCGAATAAATTCAAAAAGGTCGATCGAGTTCCAAAAAAGATTCCAAAGACGCCAATCAAACAAAAAATGCCAATGTTATCTTATGCCGAACTCGAAAACATACAAAATTTGATTCAAAAAAGGTTTGAAAAAAAACGTGATAAAATTGAACGCAAAAATGCTTTAAAAGACCAATTTGTTCCAAAAAATACTCCTGTTATAAGTATTCGTAAATAATTTTGTAGTTATAATAAAATGTTTTTTATAACGCATAAAGTTGGGTATCATATCAAAAAGGAGAAGAAATTGGTTGATTCGTTGACATCTTTGCCAACTTACGCCATTCCCTATCAAATTTTCCTAGGTAGTCCAAAAGTCAATAAAATGGTAATATCGGAGAAAGAATTGGAGGAGACACGAGCATTTATCGAATCTAAAAATGCATCCATTTACGTTCATTCTCAGTATATCATCAATTTGTGCAACGATGACCAAAAAGTCGTGGATTTGTTGATAAAAAATCTAGAATATGCAAGTAAAGGCGGATTTAAAGGCGTTGTTGTGCATACTGGAAAGTATACGAATCGAGATAAGAAAGAAGCGATTCAAATTATGCGAACCAATATTTTGAAAGTTCTTGAATCTGGGTACGATTGTCCTTTATTGTTAGAGACACCGTCTGGTCAAGGAACAGAAACGCTTACAGATCTTGAAGAATTTGTTGATTTTGTGAATGAATTCAAGCAATTGCGTATATGCATTGACACCTGCCACGTTTTTGCCAGCGGGTACGATCCACTGGAATACATCAAAAATGTTGACCCGAAACGAATTAGTTTGATCCACTTGAATGATTCAAAAGGAAAATGTGGATCTTGTGTGGATAGACATGAATACGTCGGAGATGGACATATTGGTCTTTATAAATTGAAAGCCATCGCCGAATATTGCAAAGATATTGATAAGGTTTACGAAGGATGATTTATTTTTTTGACTTTTTTGACTTTGATTTCTTTGTTTTTGATTTTTTTGTCTTTGATTTTTTTGTCTTTGATTTCTTTGATTTCTTTGTTTTTGATTTATTTGACTTGAAATTGGAAACGTATTGTGTTGGAGTTTGAAGCAAATCTTGTGAGAGTGGATTTTCTATAACTTCATGGTATTCGGGAACGGTGAGTACTTCAGGCTCAAAGAGTCTTTTAGGTTTAAAGGTTGTGAATGTCCAACCTTTATACTGGTTTTCCGAGTATTCATCTTTTTTGTAACATTCTATATCGAAATTTCCGACACGGTAACAAAAATCAAACACTTCCGGTGGAGAATCTTCATGTGTTTGCACCGTATACGCTTCAAATACGTAATCGTCGTCTTCATCGATATAGTCTTGACTTTCTCTATGATGAATTACGTTTCTTGGTTTATCTTTTTGGTACGTGTAAACGTCATCATTAACAATAATTTCTTCGTTATGTATGTTGTATGGGATACGTTCTCTGAAAATCTCATTCACTAAAAAGTAAGTGCGTTTTTTCTTACCTTTTGGTTCAAGTAATTTCAAACGCTGTAATTTATGTAAATTTGGAGATTCAGACGGTGATTTCCTTTTCATTTATTATACCAAAATTTTAATTAATAATAAATGCACATTTCATTGGGATACGATTGTTCCATTGCAAATAAACTGGAAGAGTTGGGAATACGAACACCGTCCCCTTTCGATTGGATAGTATCTCCTTACATCGATTATTGTCTGCGCACAAATTTTAAATATTTTCTAGACCAACCATTTAAAAAAAAAGAAGGAATATCACCTACACTTTACATTATTAAGAAATACGATTTTATTTCATCAACAGATCCAGAAAACGATCCAGAATACAAACAAAAAATAGATACATTCTTAAAAATCATGAGAGATCCTTCTATTCACAAAAAATTGTATCGTTCAAGTAGAGACGCATCGGAACAGTACAGATTACTTGGAGTTTTCAAAGATTGTGGATACGTAAATTATTCATTAAAATTTAATTATTTAAAGAATCGCTAAATATTAAAATGAAAGTTCATTTATTTTTATTATGTTACAACGAAGAAGTTATATTGCCGTATACACTGCGTCACTATAAAAAGAATTTCCCAAATGCAGAAATTACCATCTTTGACAATTACAGTACCGACCGTTCTGTCTCCATCGCCGAAGAACAAGGATGTAAAATCGTAAAGTACGATTCGAACGGGCAACAAGATGAGGTATTACTGATTGAATTACGAACTCATCTATGGAAAAAGCACATGGATAAAGGTTGGGTAATCATGTGTGACATGGACGAATGGCTTGATATGACAGAAGAACAATTGGAAGAAGAAGATCGTAAAGGGACAACAATTATTACCACGAAAGGTTTTAATATGGTCGGTGAGAGCAAAAAATCGGATTGTAGCGACATTGACTTATTCGAAATCAAAAAGGGATTTTATGCTGAAAATATGTCCAAACGAATTTGCTTTAAATATCCGGAAGTGTCAAGCATTGAATTTTGGTATGGCGCCCATACATGTTTTCCACAAGGACACATTGTTTACAGTTCAGAATCTTTTTTGCTAAAACATTATGATGTATTGGGAGAAGAATATATCATCGACAAAAGAAGCAAGAGGTACGAACGAAACCAAAAAAGTCGTATGTCTGGTATAAATGGTCACTACACGTTTGATAAAGATGCGTTACGTTTATCCTACAAAAATTATTTGGAAAATTCAATTATTATCTAATATAAATGGCAGCTGAAAGTAAACTATCAAAATTTCGTGAGAAAGTGTTAGAAGAAAACATAAAAAAAGTTGATTTTAGTGATAGTAAAGTCGATCTAAAAGAAATGTTCAGACTTTTTCTTCCTATCGTAGATGAAATTATTTTTTCTGACCCCGACAACGAATCACCTCGTATCATTGAAGAATTGACAACAGAATTTAAAAACGTGACTATCAGAAAAGCTAAACCTAGAACTGAAAAAGAAGTTGAAGATATAGTCTGGTTCAATCGTCTCCCAAAACATATCCAAGACTTGACGCCACAACAAATATCCTACTTAATGCTAAAAATCGGAAAAGACGGAAAAGTTATGATTACTGTTCCTAAATTTAGGAGTAAGAGTAAGAGAAAAAGTAAGAGCAAGAGAAAAACTAGAAAGAGCAAAAAGAGAAACTAAATTCAAATTATTGTAATAATTTGAAAATTAACAGAAATAAATTTTGAAAGAATCCACAAAATCGTCACATGAAACGCAATACAACTTTCCATCCATTTCTTTACGACAAGAAGCCCTTTCACACGCCAACGCATGCCCGCACCTCTCTACTTTATCGACCATATTCGTACCAACTCGATTTGCGGGTCTGTCGCACGGACATCTCAGTGACGATACTTCAATCACCTTTTCAAACGAAACGCGGCAAAACGGGCATACCGGATTCGTCTCGAATAATCTCTGGAAACAATCTTTGCATGTACCCGTATGTTTGCAAGGCAATGTAATCATCGTTGCCTCTTCGGACATACAAACCGAACACTCCGTATTTTTTGTATTTGAAACAACGCCCGAAGAGTTATCCGACGCAGCCGCGCTGAGCGTATGAACCAACTGTGTCATGGTAGGAGGAGCCTGGTCCATAAATCGTTCGTACGGGTTCATTTGCGCGCGACGAAGTTTGCGTAACGATTCGTAAATCTTCTCACCGAACGCCACCATGAATTCAGGAACATCTTCCAATGTCGTCAAGAAATTCATATTTTCTCTGTACAAGTCTTCAACCGGTGTATTTGTTGTCAAACCACGCAGAATCCGCAAGCTCTGGAATCCCACATCAAACGTCTTTTCGGAATATGTCGGTGTTAACTGAATCGATTCCATTACCGACATCTTTGAGATTGGGTCGGTATACGAAACTGTCGCCTTTACCACAACACCTTTCCAAAACAAACGGTACAAATCATCGACCATCGCCGTTTTCACTTTAATTTTAATAAATCCGGTCGTATCTACTTGACTCGACGTATAAATCGGCGCAGCCGGCACAAAATACGTCATATCTCCCATCGACCCACTTGTATCCACACAAAAGGTTACCATGACATCTTCATCTTTAACAGGCGAACTATTTGTTGATAAAATATTGATGCCATTCTGTCCACAATCATACGTAAACAAAGGAGACGGGGGGTACTCGGTTGCATCGACGGAATCCGTTTTTTCGTAAGATACGTTCTCATCTGTCGGAAAAAATACGCCATTGTCCTTACACCAAAACGTAAATTCGATATTTTCGGCTTGGACTGAATTAAATCCCGAAAAACAAAGAGCTTTGATCGCCGTTGAAATCTCATCTTGATTTGTACTGAATGTGAACGATAAATCTCCACTTAAATGTTTCAGAAAGTTTACGTCGACATCACCTTCCGTGCCAATCGCAACCAGATTTGGAATGCTTGCTCTCAAACCAACATTGGTCAAATATTCATCGCGACGACCTCTATCCGAATCAAACCCGTCAGTCAATAAGATAACAACCTCTCGCTCTTTCACTTTATTTTCTGCCAAAAGTTTGAATACGTCCCCGAAATTGGTTCCACCACTGTGAGTGAACGTTTTTACGTGAGTAGAAACTTCGTCCATAGTCCCCTCAAACAAAGACGCCGTGTTACTGAATGAAATGACACGAAATTTAGCTCCTTTTTTTTTAGTAGCGGCTGGAATTACGCTTTCTACTAAGGCGTTTACAACAAGATTCAATTTCGTTTTTGACGATCCAAATGAACGAGATCCTGAATACCCCCCTCCAATACTTGGAGTTGAGCGTAAGAGTGGTAGCGGTGGTGGTAATTGGTCCATTTTATCACATTTCGTTTCTTTTCGAATAAATCAATTTTATTTATAATAAATGGCAGAATTCAACAAAACTTTTAATGGAGGCACATTTTTACCGATGATAACAATAGGCTGGAAAGGAAAAAATGTAGTGAAATTCGATAGTGACGGAATCTACCAAATATACGGTTCTTATTTGGCAGAAGGTACGTGTGGAGATTCAACCGGATTTTGTGGTAAGGGTAATATAGGGTTTGCTTTTGACCAAAGCAAATGTATTTATGATTGTTCGGGATGTCGCACGGACATTCAAGCTCAAACGTGTGTTAATAACACGTGTTTATTGGCAGATCAAAAAGCTTGTAAACAAACAAATCAAAATCTATCAGTCTTATACTCTTTTCCTGGTGTACAATGTGGCGATCAATCATTTTTGGTGGATCTGAAAACCCATGCTTGCGACGGAGGGGTTGCATATTGTGATTCAGATTGTTGGACGTGCGGATTTTCTTGCCAAAAAATTGCATTGGCAGATAATAAAATCAGTAATACAAAAACCACATTAAATGTCGTATCAAAAGATATTGGAAAATGTATCATTGATGGTACACTAAACTTTGATACATTCGAATTACCTGTCGCCAATGATGGCTCAAACATTACCAATGTCGATACAGACCCTAATAATGTTCAAAAAATTTATGGACCAAATAAATGTTGGTCGTTGGATACAACAAATTTTCCGGACGTGGACGGTTATATCCAAATGCAATTGAGTTTATTCAAAACATTCGATTTCAAAAACAAATTTCCGGTAATTACCACAGATTCATTCTTTAAATTATTAGATTTGTGTAACAATTTGACAGGGACTTTGCCTCCAACTATCCTCACAATTTTATCAGTTAATTCTTATGTGTATTGTTACACATCTTTATTTTACGACAATATCTATCAACATAATATCAACCCAAATGACAATATGTACTTATCGTATAATTGTATAAATCTGACTGAATTCAACCAAACATTTACAAACACCTTTATGTATCCCATCAATCTTCCACCCGTCCCCATTTTTGTTACCGGTCCAGAACCGGAACAAGATAACGACAACTACTTTTTGACTTTTTCATTATCTTATCAACAAATTTTAGATTTCTTAAAAAAAACAGGCGATTTAAATAGTCCAGACAATCGGTTGGATTTCATGAATAAATTTGCAAATAACTTTTTGAGAGACAATGAAGGTAGTATACAGGAAATACAAAGTCTGGTTCCGTTCACTATTCCATCATTTACATTCGCAGATGATATGAATTACTTATCTGTATATTTGGATCCTGTCGGTTTCAAATCTTACTCCTACATCCATTACAGTAAAGATTCAATCTCGTATTACCCAAACACCAATTTATTGTCAAACAAGTATTACAAAAATTATGTTAACGATTCGATAGAAGATGTTACCCAAATCGTTTCCATCCAAATCAAATTAAAAGTGGAAACGTGGTCAATCATGCTCTTGGCTTATTTTGAAAAGAATGGCTCTTTTACTTACAGCGAAAATGCAATTTCAAAAATCGTAAATGATACACAAACTTTACCTTACAGTTATTTTAAAGGTACAAAAGAACAGATTGTGAAATATTGTCCAAATACCTACAGATTTACATCTAACAATTTGTTATCGAATGCAAGTTTATCAACTTTTGTGATCAATTCGGGGACACCAAATGCGTGTAAATGCTATACCAGTTATCTAACTCCACCTGACATTGGATTTCCAAATGATTCTGCAATGTGTTTTGATACGTATTGCAGTGCAGACATTCTAAATACGATTGGTGTAAAAGATAGTTTTTGTAGTTCAAAAGTTGCATGTCAAGATGTATACAATTGGACAAATGCACAAAGTACACATATGTCTTCTAATCCTGGTGAACTCAATAAAGCCAAATATGAACAATATTGTGGTTCGTATGTACCTATAAAATCTGGAATTTACAATTTAAACGTGCTCATTTTTGGCATTTTTTTCACATTACTTTTGACTTTATTTGCATACTTACTTTGTAAAAACAAAAATTACGAACCATTTAAAACATTTTCGATTTGTTTTATCGTATTATCCATCTTTTCTGTAGGTACTTATTACTTATCTAAATATTTGAACGGTTCTTTCACGTGCGACGGAAAAAATAAAATATGTCAAAGTGCATTGACATCAACTACAATTCCGAACGAATTTTGCGAGGATACTGGTAGCGTCTCGTGTGATTGTCAAGTGCCTTCAGATTGCCCGAACAATTGCGATTGTCGATCCGGACAATGTCGTCCTGTCAATGGTAAAACGTATACGGTAGAAGAGTACAACATCAAATGGGTTACGATAGTCTTCTCGTTGATCATGTCGATTATTTTTCCATTGATGTTTGTCTACGCATCCGAAGATTATAATTGGCATGTAAACAAAAAACTGGCGATTGCATTTGTACTATTGCTATCACTTTCTCCAATTACGTACACTCTCATTACCTCCTTGAAAAAAATTAAAGTCAGTAAATACGACAAATGTTAAAAATTATCTTTTTTAGAATAAATGACCGACTTGCCTAGCGAAGCTTTTAAAAGGGGCTACTCCGATTGCATGAATTATTCCGTAGAACAAGATTTTGAAAAGAAACCGGAACCGTACCCCACCCAATACATGAAAGGGCACAATAGAGCTTTGAAAGATATAAAAGAAATTGAAAAATATGCGAAATTACATGATATTCCAGCTGCTTACCCTTTAGGAAAGCGTAAAAACTTTCTGATAGATTCAAGCATAAAAAGATTAGGTTCAGGTGAACCAACAACTCCTTTAGAAATGATCGATGCGTATTATGATGCCGTAAAAAGACGTGAAATGAAAGGCGCTGAATATTTCCCAGATATTCCTCCTGAAAATAGATTAGCGAATAGACCATCTAGACAAGAACGCGAGCAAAAAAGATACAAAGATAGTTACGGGTCATACAAACATACACATGACCCTGAGATAGAATCTGTTGTATTTGTAGCAACTCCAGATGAAATGAAAGCTGGAGAAGTCTTAATGGACATGAAAGCACGCTTTAAAAAATCCAAGTCCAAGAAATCCAAGAAATCCAAAACAAATAAATCCAAAACAAATAAATCCAAAACAAATAAATCCAAATCGAAAACAATGAAATAAATTTTAAAGACATATTTTTAAATAAAAATATGTCCGGCGTCATTCTCTCCTATGATTTATTTTGTAATACAAAAGTTCCTATAAAAATACCGGTCTATACATATTCTCCAAAAAAAACAGATGTAAAAGTCGAAAAAAAAGACCAGTCGACTCAAACAGAAACCAATGATTCTGAAGATTCAGCTTTTAAATGACTTTCAATCGTTTCAAATACCTTTACAAATTCGTATTTATCTTCTCCTGGTTCAAACGGAGTGATTTTATAAACATGTTGTCTTATATCTGGAACCCATGCGCCTAAATTGTCATCTACCGCAATCACTTTTTCTGGGATTTCGGGTACAATAAAATCGAATGTTTTCAATAAAGCAGTTTTTGGATGATTTCGTGTAGAATAGACATTTGATTCTGGGAATTGAAAGTCGCTACCCCACCCAATCTTATTCGCGGCGTGCACGATCTCTTCCGCATAATGTAAATCCGATGCAGTAATAATGTAAATATTCGCAATTTCGGAAAGTTTCTTCAAGAAAACGTCAACGCCATGACGCATCATGATACTATTGTGAAACGGCAAATTGTCAATCGCCTTGTAACTATCCACCCGAAAATGTGTTACAAATTTATCGTGATTGCGAGTTACATCATCGTACGTCAGAATCAACGTCTTATCCAAATCCAACAAGACGGCCGGTTTTTCTATGAACTTTCCACACCTCTCCCTCATTTCCGTCTCCGATGTCAAGTATAAAAACAACAACAAATCGGTTTTTGTCACTCGCAACATTCCCAAGTAAATCTGTTCTTTGAAATGAAACACAAACACATTGGATAGTGCAATTGTTTGTCTGATACGGTACGTCGCAAGAGAAACAGGGGCGTAGAGAATATGTGTCGGCTCGCCTTTGATTAAAACACGCAGGTTTGTTTTTCTGTCGTGTTCGTAAAGATCATGTTCAAAACCAAAATCAATGCAAAAGCCGTTAAACCAGATCATCTTTCGTTTTTGTTTTTTCTATTATGAAAAAACAATTTTAAGTATTAATCTTCCGCTTCTTCCTCTTCGCGAACACGATCGTAAATCCCGTCATAGAAACCAGACTGACCAAACTTACGACTACTTTCTGTATCTTTATCAAACTTGTCTCGTTGCAATTTTACACTTTCACGAAACTCAAGCCGTTTTTCTTTGTTTTCCTTGTACTTCTCATTATCCAATTCACGTTCAAGACGATCACGTTCTTCCTCTCTTTTGTCTCGTTCTGTCTCCCGTCTATCCATTTCAGCTTGTCGTCGATTATCGGACATTTTCTTAACAAGTTTTCGTTCTTTTTCGCGTTTTTTACGCTCTTCTTCTCTTTCTCTACGCAATTCATACCTGATTTCACGTTCTTTTGCACGTTGGTAACGTTTCGTCAAACCGTCGTGAAAGGCGTCGGGAAACGAATCCCGTTGAGATTCTCGGAAGTCTCGTTCGGCTTCACGTTTATCACGTTCATATTCTCGCTGATCCCGTTCGGCTTCCCTTTGGTGTATTTCATTTCGTTGTTTATCAAGGATTGCCAATTCGGTCAACTGGTAGACCCGTTCAGCCTCCTGTTCAATCTCGTATTCCATTTTTGTGTATTTTTGCGTTTTTAACATTAAAAAAACAATTTTATTCATAATAAAATGGCTAGTGACATGTCAGAAATTATGACAGAAATTATTGAACTATTAAAAAAAGGCGAAGAAATTCCACAAGATTTGTTGGAAAAAATGGAAGGAATGCCTGAACAACATAGAACACTTTTGTATCATAATCATATGTTAAAAATAAATGAAAGAGAACAACAAAAACTTATCGATATGAAAAGACAAATTGATATGCAAAAAAAAATGTCAAAATTTAAGAAATCGAATAAATCAAACAAATCAAAAAAATCAAACAAATCAAAAAAATCAAAAAAATCGGCAAAGAAATCTGCGTAAAAATTAAATACTTGATTTAATTTAATACATGTGATTATGATAATAAAGCTGTAATGTCGTTGAAGGTTGAATCGAAGTCAAAATTACGTTTGAAAGAGGATGAAAAGTATGATGATTGTCCTGTAGAATGTACTGAGAAATTACAACACTTGTTTGATTTTTAGGTAAAGTCATCTCTGAAAAAAAAATGCCTCTTAAGACTTTCGTATGTACTGTCGAATAATTGTTTTTGTACAAAAATTTCTCATTTTGTGTCCAGTTTCGGACATACAACTCCATATAATCGTTCTTCCACAATGAAACAGGATATAAACAATCAATGGTTTTCCAATCGTGGCCTTGATACATATCAACCATTTTGAATGGGTCAACTGTATGACGACTCGATAATTGTTTAATCAACGATTGCAAGCAACGACTCATTTTTTGATTTTTGAATTTTTTTAATTTTAAAAAATCATTTTTAATAAATGAACGAGTTAACGCATACTGATGTTCTAAAATGGATAGCAATTGCACTAGTAAGCTTATTGGTAATTGGAGGGTTAGTTTATCTAGTTATTCGTCTAATCAAGAAAAAATCGACTGGATGTAAGCTAGATTCCGATTGTGCCGTCGGACAAGTGTGCACAGCCGGAACTTGTGTCGGACCATCCGGTCCAACTGGATGCAATTCATCTTCCGATTGTGCCGCCGGACAAGTATGCAATTCCGACGGAAATTGTGTGACAGGACCTACCGGTCCTTCATCCAAGTGCACAAAAAATTCAGACTGTTTATACGGACAAGTGTGTAATAAGGGTGATTGTGTGACAGGTCCGCCTCAACCTCCTGCATGCAACCCACCATGTTCGTCTGGACAAGTATGTCTAAATAATCAATGTGTTACAAATTGTAATGGAAACGGTAGGCCTAATAAAGATGGAAAATGTGTTTGTGCCAATGGGTTCACTGGAACGAATTGCGAAAGTTACACATGCAATGTCGTTTTTCCTAGATGCAAAACTTGTTCTGGAACAAACGTATCTGATGTAAAATGTACAGAAACAATTGACGATACCTTGTTTGACCTTCGTAGTTGTGTACAAGGACCATCTATTCCTTACGGTTGTCCCATACTAAAAAGTACAAATGCATGGTCTCCTTATACCGGAGTTTATTGTCACGGAATTGATGATGCTGGAAAAGGAAATTGTCATGGTGGAAATCATCTATATTATATTTATGATCCCGATCATGCATCTACTGTATTTGATTATTGTCAACACGATGATTTTACGAAAATTGATCCAAGTACGTACGTCGGTCTACCCACCGATTTGCAAAGTGTGGATACAACAGGATTAGATAGTAAAAGTGTAACTGGATTAGGTGAAACTCTAAGTAGTAAAGGAATGTCTATTCTATCTGAAACAAGTGACTACAATACATTATTTACATCTATTCCGCCTATGCCCGCCAATCAATTACTTAATATGGTTGTAAAAGCATCCGGCCAAACATTATTCAATCAACTTCTTAGCCCTGGCTATTGGTCTACATAAACATGGTTTGCCATACGCCTGTATCCTTTTCCTTCTTCTTTTTATGATTCATGAATGATTCATAGCCTTTTTCCAAATCTACTTTTTTCAAGACCTTCTTCTCATCACCCGTCGCAAAAATTCGTCGTGAATGACATCGTTTGCAACTATTGAATAACAACTCCATATCCCCCCCAAAAAAACGGAAATTTGCGTAATTCGTCTCGAAAAAAGCCAACGTCACCGTCTCATCCAATAACCACAAATTTTCCTCCACCTTTTTCTTGAATATCAAGAATAAATCACCCGCATTGTACTCCTCAATATGGAACCGGATCGGAAACCGTCGTTCCAAACCCGCATTGTACGCAAAAAAGCAATCTTGGATATCTTCTTTGTACCCCGCAATAATGCATATGAAATCCGTTTTTTTCGTCGTCAGATTCTCATTGATCGTATCAATACACTCCTTTGAAAACGAATCTCTCTTTTCCACATTTCCCAGCGAATACACCTCGTCAATGAACAGAACACCGCCTGCAGCCGAATCAATGATTTTTTGTGTAGCAATTGCCGTCTGCCCCAAATAACCAGCAATCAACTGACTTCGTGTCGCTTTCACGAACTTATTGTTGCGAAGAATTCCCATGGCCAAATAAATCCGGCCGATAATTTTCGCGACTTCCGTCTTACCCGTTCCTGGCGGTCCTTCAATCACCGTATGCATCATCATCTGATTGTAATTGTCGAAATGCTGAATTCGAAACAAAATATGGTCCACCATATCTTGCTTAATATCATTCATTCCAATCATATTGTTCAACGCCGTCAACGGCATCACCAATTTATTCAACGTTTTTACATCAATATTGTAATCTTTGGTGAAATCGTACATGTTCCCAATCTCAATCAAATCAAGAATCGAATTCACCTCTTTTTTTATTACAACGTATTCACGTGGTGGAGGTGTTGGAGGCGGAATATATTCTTCTTCTTCATCTTCCTCCAAAATAACTTCACTGTAATCATCTTCAACAACCGTCTTAAATGTCACTTTGAGCTTTTTGGGAAGAGGTTCAGAATCCGTATCAGAATCGCTATCAGAATGACGTTTTGACATTTATATTAAATTTTATCTTTATAAAATGTAATTAAGCAGTCATATCCATTTTAATCGGTGGATGGTACTTGTAATCGTGTACGACAATATCTTCCTCTGTATACTCATCAATATTACAAACACGTTTAATCTCGATTTTTGGGAAAGGGTACGGCTCACGTTTTACCTGCTCCAACAAGGCATCAACGTGATTCTCGTAAATGTGTGCATCGCCTAAAAAATGAATAAATTCATGTGCTTCCAAACCCGTTATTTTCGCAATTAAATGTGTCAGAAACGAATACGATGCGATATTGAACGGGACGCCCAGACCTACATCTCCACTGCGTTGGTAAAGCGCGCACGATAATTTATTTTCGCGGACATAAAATTGAGCGAGGACATGACAAGGGGGTAACGCCATTTCCTGGATCTGGCACGGATTCCACGCCGACATTACCAGCCGTCTGGAATACCTCTGCACGGGATCTTTCAATTGATCAATGATATTTTGCAATTGGTCCACACCTTTTCCGGAATAATCGGTATGACAATCGGTATAAGCCGCATTAAAATGCCGCCATTGGTGTCCATAAATCGGACCTAAATCTCCAGACGGATTGCTATTCATATCCCAAATGTGGACACCTTTTTCATTTAAAATGGTATTGTCAGTTTGACCGTGAATAAACCACAATAGTTCCCGAAGACATGTTTTCCAGGCAGTTCTTTTTGTTGTTAAAATTGGTATTTGGTCGTGCAAGGAGAAACGCATGGATCGTCCGAATACGCTGATCGTTCTTCCATTTCGGCATGTTTCAGAACTTCCATTTTCCAGGATGTCACGGATTAAATCCAAATATTGTGTTTCCATTTTTATTTATATATTTAATATTAAATGGATATTACAGCACTACTTTTTTTATTTTACTTGAATTTGACACTGTCTTATCATCCAATATTTAATTGTAGTGTTCAAAAACTTTTAAAACAGAATGTGTACGCAAATCATGTATGCACCTTTTTTTGTTTACTGTATCTTGTCGTATTCGCGAACGGAACTTTTACGTTGAACGATGTGCTTCAAACACTGTTGATTTACGTCCTATTCATCATGTTAACAAAAACGGATTTGGAATATGTTGGCATGGTTCTTCTCGCCTTATTAATTGATCAATACATCAGTTCAATGATAAAGAGTAAAGTGGCGGTTGATCCTAAAGCCGATGTATCTAAACTAACTACAATTAGAACCTACATTAAATATCTAGTTATTGTTGTAATTTTGGTAGGTTTTGTTTCATACTATTTTAAACAGAAAAAAGATCATAAAAATTTTTCATTTCTAACATTATTTTTTGGAAGTTCGAATCCTTGTAAACACTAAAATTTTTTTCAAATTGAAAAAAATCTTACATCGTCACTTACATCGTCGCTTACATCGTCGCTTACATCGTCGCTTACATCGTCAATAACATATCCAATTCTTGTATTTGCGGTTTTCGGCCGTACACTTCTTGAAATTTGTAGATGAATCGAAGAAGTGGTTCCAGCTGTTTTTTGCGTTTGACGTCAGTATTAACATTCCAAATGTCACTTTTTTCAAAAGAGATGATATCTCCGTAGTTGTATTCCGGCGTCTGGATCAGATGATTGTCGACTTTACCAAACATTTTTCCATCCCTTTCATATTGAAAAGTGACCCAAAAAGATTCTCTGTGCGAATTTTTCAATTTAACACCATCTCCGGCAGAGAATTCCTCGTCGATGTGTTTTTCGGGTTTTATCCACATTCTTTTTCTTTTTAATATTTAAGTATTAAAAATCAATTTTAGTATTTGTATTTGATCTTTTCGTAATCGGGTAATTCGCGCCACATTTTCCCGATTTTTTTCATGATTTGTGTGTGTTTTTTGCATTTACTTTGTTCTTTGGTGGATTCGTAAACACACCTAGAAAAATTGTTGAAATCTGATAAATTAAATTCATACTTTTCCAAAACAGAAAGACGTGCTGTTAAATCTCCCTTTTCTTTCTCCTTTTCAAGAAAAGAAGACATTTGTTCGATCCGATTCATCTTTTCGAACAATTTCACTTCACTTTCCAACTTCTGTTCCAATTCCGAAAGTCGCTGGCTAAAATCTTCGTATTCATTTTCTTCGTATTCACTTTCTTCGGCTTCCTCAGCTTCTTCGGATTCGGTTTCTTTGGATAATACTTCATCGTATTTTTGTAGTTCTTTTACATAGTCTGTTGGTGTTTCTGAACTCGTAAGTTTGTAAAATAAGTCGTAAAGGTAAATAATGGAGGCCGTTACAAAGTAATATTCGATTTTAATTCCGTAAAATGTGATGTCAGTGAACATGTTTGATTTTTTAAATTGAAAGATCAAAAAATCAATTTTAGTGAAACAATTAGAATCAAAAAAAACAAACAACATTTCCAAAAAATGGTTTTACAGTCAATCCATTCACGCTCGGTTTTAGTAATCTTAACTTTTCTCGTAAAAAATGAACGATTGTCTTCAATTTGCTGTTCAATGGACCTATACGATTTGTCTTCCATTCCTGGTCCTCGATAACCACGGTACTCGTACGCACACTTTCCGCAATATCCCATAAAGATTCCATGGATGCGTCCATAATAGGAGCATTCCGTACATTCGTGTGGCCCCGTTCCTTTCTTATGATTTTCGGCAAAATAATGCGGGAAATAGTCGGCGTATCGTTTATTGTTGACAATATATGACATTTTCTTTCTTGAATTTAAGTGCATTAAATTCAATTTTATATTACGTAAACCATTTCTCTCAAATTCACTTTATTTGTATTTTTTATTTTTTTGTAAATACAGTTCCATTTATGGCTAATTACTTTCAGATTTCCGCTAACACTATCACAAATTTTACATTGATTGTATGTTGAAAATTCCAGTACATCCTCTTTTTCCTCTTTTTCATCTTTTATTCCAATTAAAGTCAATAAGTCTGTTTGCAACGATTTGTGCTCTGATCCGTGCCATACATCGATGTTTTTGTAGATGGGGTGATACGATAAAATTTCTTTTGCTATCGGTTTGATATCCGTTTTTTCGTCAATGTGGCATAAAAAGAGATACTGTTTTTCATCCGACTCGAAACAGAGACCGACAGAGTAAGATGTCGGTGAGATACATCCAGTCCGGAGTGGACCATACCTACGTTTTATGATTTTATATTGTCCTACGCAAACATACTTTTCCATTTTTTTCTTTTTTTTTCTTATGAAAAATAATCAATTTTCTAAATTAATAAATGGTACCATTTCCGTGGAGAGTACATTCCGACAAAGAACTCGAAAAAGATTTTTTGAATCTACGACAACGGTTGGAAACTGATAAACCATCATTGACATTACAAAGACCCTTGGTTGGGTATAAATGCAGCAACGCTTTTTTCCAAAAGGAGCGTCTTCGAATAAGGTCTCAAAACAAACCATCTGCAATTGATTACTGGAAAAAAAATCACGAATACGTCAAAAAGTATGAAAGCAACAACGACTTATTCGGTAGAGTCGTCTTTTTATCGTTTGCGCCGAGCGAATTTAATGCCTACGCGGCTGGTATGATATACAAATATTTCATGAGTCTTTTGAACAAGACTAAATTCACAGTACAGGATTTTTATAGCGGTTGGTCAAATCGTCTACTGGCAGCAATGGCTCTCAACATTGATTATATTGGCTGCGATTCAAATACACGTCTTCAAAAACCTTACGAAAAAATGATTGATTTCTTTTCAAATTATTCGGATAGTAAAGTAAAGATGTATTTTCAGCCATCCGAGACGCTTCGTTCTATTCCTGCAAAAGGAGTTGATATGGTATTCAGCAGTCCTCCTTTTTTTAATAACGGCTTGGTCGAGGAGTATCCAGATACAGAATCAGACTATGACACTTTTATGAGAGTCAGTTTAGTACCAATTATGAAAAAATGTTTAGATGCAAAAATTTGGGTTTGTTTATACATACCTTCAAATATGTATAAAGATCTAAAGAAAATATTTGGAGCATCAACGAAGAAATTTGTATTCAAATCAAAAACGACCAATTTGAATGCAATTCCTTCAAATTCAAACACAATTTATTGTTGGAAATAATCATTCTTTGGCGTTTTGGTCTTACTCTTTGTTTTGGTTTTACTCTTTTTTTTTAGTTTTACTCTTTGTTTTTGTTTTACTCTTTGTTTTAGTTTTACTCTTACTCTTTGTTTTACTCTTTGTTTTTGTTTTACTCTTTGTTTTTGTTTTACTCTTTGTTTTTGTTTTACTCTTTTTGTTGAATTTTAAAGGTTCCAAAAAACCCAAACTGTATTGCAAAACATCAGTTGGAGCTTCCTTGTACAAAGATTCAATTCCACCACGACTTCTATTCTCTAAATTTGCACTTAAATCAACCAAAGATCTTGTTAACTGTCTACTCTGTTTTTCGCGATATCTTTCCAATGCTTCATCAAATTCCGGATTCAAATCGATTTTCAAAAACTCGTTTTGATGAATACAATCCCATAAAGCTTCTGAACTATCTAATGTTATGGGATTGGAACGGAGATCGAGATACGTCAACTTATCATTCCTCAACAAAGCATCAGCCAATCGAATTGCTCCCGTATCTCCAATATCGTTATGAGAAAGAGACAGAATTTGTACAGATTTATTGTTGTCAAGCATAACAGCCAGGTATACAGCTTCTTGAGACGATATATTATTATTCGATAAATCAAGTATTGATAACGACGAATTCTCGTTTTCTGAAATTCGTTTCGCTAAAACTCTCGCACCATGTTCTATCCGATTCCCTTTGATAATAAGCGTTTCCAACGTCTCATTTTTTAAAAGAGCTTCAGAAAGCGCAACTGCACCAGCAACAGTTATAAACACATGATGGTTTGGGCTAGTTGAAAGATTTAGTGATTTTAAAGTCCTATTCTTTACTAAAGAAATCGATAAGTCTACAACACCTTCATCTCCAAAATAATTATACGACAAATCAAGTGTTTCTAGCGTCTTATTTCTTAAAAGAGATTTCGCTAAAGCAACTACGCCTTTATTCTCTATTCTATTATTTGAAAGAATAAGTGTTTCTAACGTCCTGTTTGTTTTGAGCGCTGTTGCAAAAAAAGCCGCGCCTAGATTGTCAATTCCGTTATCCGAAAGAACGAGTTTCCTCAACGTCCTGTTTGTTTCTAAACAGTTAGACAAAGATGTTGCACCATCATCTGTAATACCATTGTTTGAAAGGTCCAAACTTTCCAACGTTCTATTTGTCTTGAGAGCTTCTGCTATCATTTTTACACCTGCATTTTGTATATTGTTATCCGACAGAACAAGTGTAATCAACGTTGTATTTGTTCCCAAAATAATCTGTAAAAAAGTACATTCTGTTTCTATATTTGAAAGAATAAGTGTCCTTACATTTGTGCGCGGATTCACAAGAGCTTTGACTAAATCACCCGCCACTATTTCTGAAATCACCGTATTTTTAAGATTGAGTCTCGTTTTTGTCTCTGGAAGATTTGCAAGAAGTTCATGAACTTCTTCTTCTTTTAAACTATCACCAGAACTCATTTATAATAATAATAATTTTATACACAAATTTTACATTTTGAATCAATCGTAGGCGCATTATACGTCTGCGTCGTTTTTCCAGTCCCACCTTCACCACCACATGGCATATCCAATACAGGCGAAATGTAACAATCTTTTTTCTTATCATGAAACATCTTTAATGTCAAATGGTTCCCTTTCTTCACATACTTCCCCATTAAATTATCTTGTGGCATTTTAATAGGGAAAAAATGGTCCATCAAGTACCTAGCATATGTAGCCGAAATGATGTATGCAGCGGCTCCCGCATTGTACTCTATTGTTTCCTGCAAGATTTCAAACTTGTCTGTTAAAATTGGTTTTTGTTTACTCTTGGTCTTTTGCCAATTGCCGTTCCATAAATGCAAGATTGAAAATGAAATCTCTCGTTTTTTCAACTCGTGCATGATTTTATTCACACTTTTCACAAAGTTTGATTTTACCTTTACATCGTCTTCAAATACAATCGCGTACTCCGCACAAGAATTGATCAAAAGCTGCCAACAATTGTAATGCGACATATTAATCGAAATCTGCACATTATTCATGTCCGTATTTTTTGAAACGACACCTGATTCAATCATCTCGCATACTTGATTTTTTGTGAATGTCTTTCCAAGAACGCATGAAACACGCTGGAATTCCAAACCAGCCTTATCCGCATATTCCGTGAATTTTCGCATACGTTCCTCATGCATTTTACAATTGATGACATACACCGGAATTTTTCGTTTGATTTCCGGTATTTTCCAATCCAGTTTGGATAAAGTGATACAAATACAATCTCGATCTTTTACAGATGTAGGTTGTGCCGGTTTCCTCATCGATGGAGTCAAATCCACTTTAATTTTTTGTGTGACCTCTTCTTTTTCATGGTCGTACTCTCTATACGCGATTTTATTCCAATCTTTTCCGTAAAGACGATCAAAATAAGGCTTGTGTTTTTTCGCGCCATAGACATTGAATTCACCGAACGGATACAATTGCAAGGGAAAAGTCTCCTCGTATTCCCAGTATCCTTTGGGCCATGTTTCTCTGGTCTGTTTGTACGAATATTCAATCTTTTCGTTCGCGGAATAGACAAATACGTCGAGATTTGGGAATGAGTACGAACCATCTTTGGATCGATTGGTGTAATAAATTTTAAACCCAAACCATGTTTTGGCGATAGAGTACCCACACTTTTCAAAATTATCTTTTAATTCCAGAAATTGTGGTACATCCTTTTTAAATATGCCGATA
>Ga0114958_10000532_pt1 | contig 32424 bp, 28 predicted proteins | sample C_130208_EF_Meta_FD_89577 | JGI IMG/M metagenome (GOLD analysis project Ga0114958, IMG submission 89577) | Freshwater microbial communities from Lake Croche, Canada to study carbon cycling - C_130208_EF_MetaG | ecosystem: Environmental > Aquatic > Freshwater > Lake | place: Lake Croche, Canada... | reverse complement strand
TACATATACATGGATAGGTATTGATGTTAGCTATACAAATATAACCACTACTACAACTAATGTACCACCAAGTGGTTCAATTACTGGATTGGCTTTTGGTAAGTATCAAATAACTGCTAGTGACAATTTAGGTACAATTGTAATTAAAGAAGTTACAGTTGGAGCGCCAATAGGATTAAGCTGCGCATTTTCTGTATTACAACAACCATCAACACAAACATCTATTGATTCAATTGTTGAAATTGTTAAAATTGATGGTGGTACGTTACCATATACGTTAGAAATATTTGACATTAATAATTCATTAGTTTCAACGTATACATATCAAACACAACCAATAAATCAGCAATTAACTGGTTTAGTTGTGGGAACATATAAATTTTTAAGTACTGATTCACTTGGCCAAACATGTATATCAACAGTTAATATTATTGGTCCACAATCATTAACAATTACTAACATAGTTAAATCAAATAGTTGCAGAAGTTGCAAGGGTTCATTTTCATTTAATGTTGGTGGTGGTACATATCCATATACAGTAACAACATACAATACTTCAACAAATGGTAATACATTAATATCTGATAACGCCACAAGTTTTACAAATTTATGCCCATCGGTATATAAAATTGTTGTTCAAGATTCAGGTCAACCACAACCACAATCCATAGAGACAACAATAACTATTACAGGTGGGTTAACAATTAATATAACAAATAATAGTATGTTTGATTTTCAAACACGTGAACAATTAGTTGAGTTTAATGTCACATCTGGAGTTCCAGATTATTTTGTTACAATAAATGATATTGAATATACATATATTGATAGCATTATTGATACAAATGCACCAGAAAATATTATTTATAGGTATCAATATATTGGAACATTACCCATAAGAATTGTTGCAACTGATAATGCTGGTTGTGAAAAAATAGTAAAATTATAATGGATATTAGAGTAAAAAACATATTAAAAGAATATACTACAAAAGAGGCAGTAAATACAAATACATACCTTAATGTTCAATTTAATGGTAGTGAAAGATTGTTACCACCAGATGAAATGAATAGAACACTTGATATTGGAAAACAATTTAATAAAGAAAGACAATCATCAACATATTATAGAATTTCAGGTAAGTTTAACCCATTAATCAGTAACGTTTTATTTAATATTACAGAAAGTAATTCTTGGTCAACGTTTAACACTCCAATATTTTTATCCGATTCATTAGACAACGAAAAAGATTTAACATATTCCGAAGCAATCAATAAACATCTTAAAGAAATTGATGGGTGGTATGGATATTTTGACCCTATTTTAACTGGTTCTGGCTTGTGTAATTTTTATGATATGGAACCAAAACGAGAAAGATTCTCATTTTTATCAGATGGTAAAAATATTGTTAACAAAAGAGTGAAAAATTGGGAGATTACTATAACATATCCATATGCATCTGACAAAACTCAATATACAATTAATGGTGGAATTATAATGATAAGTAAAAGGGCAGTTACAATTGGAGGAAAACCAATGACTGCAATAGGGGTACCTATTCGACACAATTTACTTATTGGTAGTACAGTCAGAATAACTGGAACTAATTTTGATGGCGATTACGAAGTAAAAAGAGTTGGTTTAGATAATGGTGATTTAAAAGATTATTATTTTTGTATTGATATTTTATCACAAAATATTCTTATTGATAATGATAGTAGAATGAAGAAAGTTTACAAAGGAATTGAATGTGAGTATTATTTTAGAAAATTCACTAAAGTTAAAACCAAATCAAGCAATATAATTAAATCTGATGATTATGAAATATATAAATTAGCGTTTTCTGAAAATATTTACGCAGATAATATAACACAATTTATTTTTAATGAAGATATTGATATTAGTAATTTAGTTGACAATTTAAATAGGCCATTAAGCGAATTATATTTAAGTATTATTAAAACCGATAGTAACAATATTTTTACGTCTGTATCTTCAGGTATAGAAGCACCCGATATTTCTGATTTAATTAATTATAATACATGTCCATATTTAAAAGATATTCCAATAATACAATTAATTCATAATGCGGCACCAAGTCAAACAATTCCAAATTCATACAATTCATTACAATCAAATATAACAATAAATAATGCTGATTTTTATGGTGATGTTGTTGAATATAATGTAGCAACTTTATCTGAAACAACCTTAGCCGATGTAATGAATAGATTTAATACAATAAACAGAGAAACTAGCACAGGATTAGTTGCTAGCGGTCCCAGACCTGAAGGATATTTTTATAATTCACATTATAGGCTAAAAATAAGAGATTTTTCTAGTTATATTGAACAAGGAGATGAATTTACGGCAGGTATACCAAATTATGCAGTTAATTTAGGTGATGGTAGATATATTTGGAGAGACTTATTAGACATTGGAAAAACCGACATTAATGTTGATATTGTAAATTATCCATTTACTAATGGCTGTCATTATATATATGATAATTTTTGTTTTGACGTTAAAAGACAAGACCCATTTGACAATTGGAATATGTATTATGGTCAATTTCCTGCTGACCCGATAGGAAATGCAATGACAAATAATTTTAAAATAAATTCAGCAAGCAATGTTTGTTAGTTATAAAATAAACCCATCTTTATTAAGCGGTGCAACAGCAACAACCATAGATTTCCCAATAAATATGGAATATCAACTTGTTGATAATTCAGAATTGGTTGAACGTGTATTTGTTAATGGTGAAATAGAAAAATCCGTAAATCCAATATTAGATTATGAAAAAGCTAGATTTATTCCAGTATATGATAATTTAAAAAATGTAGATACAATAACGTACATCGTTAGTCTTTTAGGGTCAAATGGTAACTTAAACATACCAACATATTATTCAGATATTGAAATAAAAAATGATGATATAAAATTTAAAAAAAATGCATTTACTGAAAGTGCGTTAATTTTATCGTTTTATGATAATGATAATCCATTAACACAAAATTTAGTTACTGAAATAGAAATCTATAGTCATTTATCTAGTGGTGATTATTATGTAAGCAGCACGTCAACACAAATAGCTGGTCAACCAAAACCAGCAAATCAAATTCCATTAAAATTTGTTTTATCTAACCCATTAACAACACCAGTAGGTTTTTATGAGGGATACCATATCTATGCATACAGAGATGAATATTTAGTTAATAATCCACCTAAAAGCTTGTATATGAAAGCGCAATATTTTAGCGCCAAAACTGGTAAAATACTTAATTTAAGTACATCATCATCAGCATACCCAATTAATAATTTAATATATAAACTATATACAAAATTTGATTTGTATCGTAATACAACAGGATTTTATTATAGTTTAGATACCACCTATTCAACAAATGTACAATATTCAAGCGTTAATAATCCAAATTTAATGAATTTAACAATAAATCTTTATCAAATACAAGCATTATAATGGAATTAATTCAAAGAAAAATATTATTAGAAGACTGTATTGATAGAAACTACAACAGTCCAACCTATGGAACATTAACAGCGACATCATTTTATATAAATGTATCATTAATGCAAAACATTGATGATATGGGTATGTTCACAGATATTATCTATACACCAAATTTTGTAGGTCAAGACACAAAGGTAGATTATACACCATTAATTAATAAATTATCAATTAGTGGTATTACCTTTCCATTTATGAATGGCATTACACCAAACGCTGTTCAAACATTAAATGCTGATATTAGGGCTACAGGAACTACACAGGCTGATTATTATGATTATCGCAATAAAACAATAACAGCAAGCACAGACTCTAAAATTGAAGATGTTAGAGCCTATGGAGCCAATCAACCATATCGTATAAATTTTAACACAAATACCGAAACGTATATTAATTTTTCTGGTCAAACAATAAACGGAGTTGATAGGGTAACACAATTACTACCAAATCCAACATATGTTTTTAATGCTGACGTTAATGATTTAAATATTGGAACATTAAATCAAAAAAATGGTCTTTTATATATTGATGATACAGCAACAACGGTTACTACTGTTTCATATATTGGTGAGGGATGGAATCAAACTAATATTTCATTATCAGCATTGACCAAAGAAGAATATTTATTTGGAATAATTTCCAAACCAGAAATTAAAAGCGATGTATTTATAGATAGAGGACTTACAGTTGTGTTTGAAAGACAATTAAAATTATCAGAGATAACAAATTTAAATGAATTAGCAAGATATAATAAGGGATATTATAATTTAACCAAAAATTAAATTTTTAGTAATTAATAAAATAAATAATAAATAATATGAGTGTCGGTACATATGGTATAGTAAGACCAGCAGACGTAACACCAGATGATGTGGAAATATTCTACACATTTTCAGCGTCTAGAGATAAAATAGGTAATAATTTAGTCAAAATTGCAAATACTAATGATGTTTTATTAAAGGTTAATAACCCTAATAGAGTAGATTCAGGTATAACAAGTTTTGAAATGTTTGGTGGTATGTACACACTCAAATTGCCAGTAAATCTTTTTTCAACTAAAGGAATATACACAATTATCATTAAACCTGTTGAAATAAGAACTAAAATAGTTGATGTTGGAGTTTTATCAGCATTTCCTGATATTAAAGGACTTTTATTTGATTTAGCAACAATACCTAATAACTTTTTAAATAGATTTGAAAATAATGGTTTAATTGGTTATAGAATTGAATATTTAAACCCATCAGCAACAGATGCTAAAATAAACAATCTTTTTAGGATTGTAACTTCAAATAATAGAGCCGAACCTGTCAATCAAAATCTTACCAATACTAATCAAAAAGCAATTAGATATCGCTTTAATGATAATTCGACATTGGTTTTTTGTACAATTTCACCAAATTCAGCATCAAACGTACAACCAAATACATTTCCATTTATTGGACAACCAAATCAAGATGTAATCATTACAAACAGTTTCTTTAATCCAATAATGATTGAAGTTGAAATGGTTGAGCACGATGTTGAAACACTTGCATACGCACTATTTGGTAATCAAAGTAAATCACTTGAAGATGGAATTTACACAATATATAACTTTAATAATGAAATATATAAACAATATGATTTGTATGAAATTAAAGATGTATATACAGGCGCACCATTGTTTGAAATTAGAGAACAAAGAAATAACGTAGATTTTAGTAAGAATTTTAATACAATAACAAAAGTATAATGAGTAACGAAAGAATAAAAGTTGCAGGGTATTCACAAAATATAGTTTACGATAATAAAATTGAACGTAGAAATTTTTCACCAGATTTAGTTGGTTTACAATTAACTAGCGCTGGTGGAACACCATTGTTTACAATGGGAAATTTTGCAATAACGACAAATTTTGACCCTAAAATTAATAAAAATTTTGCTACTAGTAGTTTTTCTAATTTTGTTAGCCTTACTGATTTAGATTTAACGTATCAAAGTGCGTTAGAATTATTAACCAATAATGCAGGTGTATTATTAAATCTTGATAAAAGAAATCTATCAAACTATGCACTTTTTGGTTCATTTAAAGAATTTGCTAGAGTTGCATTAGAAAATATTATTACAAATTGGCCAGCAGCATTATATATGAATCCAACATATTCATTTGCACCATTATATGTGACGCAATCAGGATATACTGTTGAAAATTATTATTTTAATGTTTTTGAAAACAAATCTAACTTTAAAATTAGTACAAATGTAATTAATAATAAATTTCAAATCAATTATCTTAAAAATGGTTCATTAGCTGCAACATTTAATGCTAGCAATGACTTAAGAGATTTAATCACAAATTATGCTTCATATTCGGTCATGATTAATAGTAAGGAATATGACCTTATTGGATTTACAGGTGCAACAACTATTAATGATGATTATATTTATCTTAGCGTAAGTGGGAATGTCTTTTCAAATGTTATTGATAATGGTTATCCAATTTATTATATTAAACCCAATAAAATAAATGAAAATTTATTTTATAATACATTACCAGATTTTGAATATTATTTACTAAACAGATTAGTCTATCCAAAATTTACGGCTAATTTTGATTTTACGATAAAATCAGATTCAGGTGCACTTGTTTATACCAATAAAAATATTACATGGCCCACAACCGATGGTTATAATATTGATTTTGATACCGAAGAATATAGTGATTATGCAACAACATTATTAGATATATCATCAAATTTTGACTTAACAACAAGTAATCTTATTGTTAGATTTTTAGTAACAGAATCAATAACAGATTTTGATACCACAGATATTCATTTTGACCCATTAGATGAAGATACATCAGGTCAAAAAATGAATAAAACATTAACAATATATGGTGCTGAATTTGATAAGTTAAATACCTTTGTAACAGGAATAAAATTTGCAAACACAGTAACTTATAACAAATACGATAATACTCCCGACATATATCTTAAAAATATTTCTAGAATATTGGGTTGGGATGTAATTTCATCAGTTTTAGAAAATAATCTTTTAAAAAGTTATTTAGAACCAAAACCATCAACATATAGTGGACAAACCGTTGGTTTAACAGCCGTTGAAGCTGATATAGAATTATGGAGGCGAATTATTTTAAACACGCCTTGGATTTGGAAATCAAAAGGTACTCGTAAAGCGATTGAATTTATGTTCAAGTTTATAGGTACCCCATTAGGATTAATAACATTCAATGAGTATGTTTATTTAGCGGAAAACAAAATAGATATCGATGTATTTCAAAAAGCATTAGTATTAAACGGTAGAAATAATGACATATCTCAATATCCAATAAGCCTTAGTGGGTATCCAGCTCCGTTATACAATACACCTGAAATGTATTTTCAAAATAATGGATTATGGTATAGGGAAACTGGTGGTAGTAATGCTTCATTAGACATAACATCTGGAAATAATCCACACGCTGGCCCATATGATGGTGGGTATAAATACATTAATCAATTTAAAGAGTTAATACCTAATTTTTCAGCAGTTACAATAACATCTGAAACATCAACAACTAGCACGAGTAACTTATTTACCAACTATAAAAGCGGTACAATGACATCTTATACTGGTAATACATATATTGACATTTCAACCGAAAACGGTGTTGATTTTGCAAATTGTTACGTTGTAGATACATCCATTACACAAGACCCTAAAAAACGTAAGGATGAAACAGATTGCGGATGTAATAGTAATGAAACAAAACTTAAATCTTTAAGTATTTGCATTAGTAAAAACGAAGGGGTTACACATAATTGTAGTAAGGATATTGCTAATACATCAATAATTGATAAAAATGGATTTTATACCTATAATTTTTATCAGTATAATTTTGACGGTACGATTTACCCAACAAGTGGTAGCCCAGTATATTACACTTCAGAATTTGTTGATAAACAATGTTGCAGTTCAAGTAATAAAACACCATATTACTATGATAAATTTGTTGGTACGGGTGGTACAGAAGAACCATTTACCGCAGTAAATAGTGGATACATTTGTTGTAATTCGGCTAAAAACACTTGTGGTTGTTTAGTAACTTGTAAATGGTTATTGTCACCACAAAAATGGATTTATTTACCAAATGACACATCAAAATACATTGTATTTATTTCACCCGATGGTATAACAAGATTAACATCTCAAGATGGCTGTAATTGTATTGGTGATGGCTATAGCACACCAATATACATTTCAGCATCAACTACTGATTTTGGATACGCATGTCGATTAACCAATAAGGGTATTAAAGATATTGATACCGACAATTCAATAATAAATAAAACATATATGTCAAGAACACAAGAAAAAATACCGTGTAATAGCATATATGTTTAAACGTGTAAATAACAATAAACTTTGCAACCATATAATAAAAAATGAACCCACTAAAAGCGTGTAAAACAAGAGAAGAATTAATTAATAATGGACAAATCGTTAACAATTCAAACGGTACGATATCAGTATATACGATATCGCCATCAACAGGAAAGTTAGCACCATATGCATTAACAAAACCTTGTTGTGAAATATTAGGTCAAGGGGCTTATTTTGACACTAAAACACAAAAATGTAGATGGTCAAGTCAAAATTCTAATGGTTGTGATTATACAACACCATTTAATTTAGTATTAAATCCAAAGGGTAATGACGGTAGTATATTTTATACACTAACGGATGAAACATGTACATTAGGTATTGAATTTGATTATATGTTTAAGTTTAATTGCGAAACATTAACCAATTTTATTAATAATAAAAATACTGGAAATTGCAATACACTTAATAGCATTTTTGAAAATCTTAGTGCATCAATGACCATAGATGTTGTGAAAACAACACAAACAAGTATTGTATTAGATAGCATTTATAAAGAACAATTTTTTGCCCCAATTGGAGCAAATAACTTAGAAAAGTATTTAATTTCAGGTGGTAGTTCTAGTGGTTTTTATATTTGTGCCGAAAATGCATACACTACTGGCTGTACAGATTTGAATCTATATAATAATCAAGTAAATGCAACATCAACATGTAAACCATTTATTCAACAAATATTAACAAGTCTAAGTGGTGTTCCCAGTGATTCATTTGCATCTAATTGGATAAATTTTAGTACTGAAATTGCAAACAATACAATACTAAGCGCTATAACAAATCAAAAAATAAAACTTACGATTAAACTTAGTGGTGTATGTGTTGATGTTTGTTTAATGTTAGATAATATTAAACTAAATAGAAATTGTAAAAAAGTTGTAAGAAATGACATATTTTTAACAAAATCACCAGGTTTTGAATTAGACAGAATTATCGACAATAAAAAGTCGTGGATTGGAAATACTGAAACAACACATAGAACGTTTAATATTGCAAACGTAGACGATTCACAACCAATAAGACAAACAGATTATTATCTTAATGACGAACGTCAAATTATAAACACAAAAGAAATTGATTTAGATATTGATATTGCAGCAGCTGTTGAAACTGATGTTTGGTCCTACATATCAGATAATAATTGTTTATTAACTGGTAATACAATTGGCACAACATTATGTGTTAAGGATGCAATATCAATTGGTAATCAACCAGTTGTTTTTACGTCAATAACATCTAGTACTAGTGTTATTACTGGTAATTGTTGTCCAGTAACAGCAATAACATCTAGCACTGTAGTATATACATCAACAACCTATACATGCCCTATTGGATTTTCTGCAACACCAGCAAATGACGAATGTCAAAGAATCACATCAATTGCACCAACGTATTTAGGTACTGGTAGAATAATTACAGCAGGTGATAAATCTGGATTACATTACGGAATATATGGCACATATTTTTACCCAGAAATTACATCGGATAGCGCATTACCATATAATTATAGCCCTAATGGTAATTTAGTTGACGCAAACGGTAAGGTAATTATAGCAAATTCCATTAATAACAGTAGTTCATTTTGGTCATCATTGAGCCTTAGTGGCAATGGTAGGTTAAATAATGCTGGTATCAAAGCATTTGTAAATAGTTGGGCAGGATTCTCACAATGTGTCGAAATTGCAAATGGTGGAACATATTATATTGGTTTGGCAGCGGATAATAGATGTAGATTTAAAATTAATGGGGTATTGGTAGCAAATTTTAATACTGATATCATGGTTAATTTTCAAAAGTGGAGCGTTTTTCCAATTTATTTGAATTCTGGACTGAATATTATCGAAATGGAAGGATGGGATTCAGGTGATTTAACAGCATTTGCTGCTGAAATCTATAATCCGACCAATTTTTCAACATTATATAATGCCACTGATTTAAGCGAATCTGGTGCAAATGCAATTTTTACCACTGGTGATAAGGTTGGTGAATATTTTAATTATGGTGTAGGTCTTGGTTATTCATGCCCATCAAATGAGAATTATATATTAAATACTTGCGGAGTCCCATCGTGTACTCGATTATTAAAAGAACCAATAATAGTAACAAATAATACCAATAGCGTAACTACCACTGGATACTGTACTGATTTAAGTTGCGTAACATATACCATAACTGGTCAGACTATAGTTTCAAGTGGATATACGACTAATACTACAAATTCAACAGTTACAGCATGTTTACCTAAAACATATTGTTGTAGTCAATATTGTGGCGATGCAAACATTGATGTTCAAGGATTACTAACACAACCATTAAGTGCAATAACAACAATAGAAGATTTTGAGTATTATATGACATCAGAATTAATTGATGTTAAATCAAGACAAACATTATCATCATATCCAACACTGAGATTATTATACGATAGATATATGAATAGTTTAAATTTTTGTAAAACAAATAGCTCTAAATTTAATTATTATTCAATTGATAAATTTGCGAATTTAATTGGTAATTATTGGACTGACTTAATAGAACAAGTAATCCCAGCAACTACAATATGGGGGTCAACAAAAGTTTATACCAATACTATTTTTGATGGACAAAAATTTAAATATAAAAATAACACATTATTATTTGGTACACCTAATTTTAAAAATGTATTAAGTCCAGCAACAGGTGCAACTTGTGATGTGGAAATAAATACGACAGTGCTTAAAGGTAGTGATTCAGTATATAAATTGTACGATGAGCATACTTTTACAACTGCATATGCAATTCAAATGAATAGTGGTTCAGAATTTATAGGTTTAATATATGTTGTTGGACCATCTGGTACTGGTGGACAAGTATTAAATGAATGTGCGTTAATAATTAAAGCTTCTGGAACAAATAAAAGTTACGCATTAAATGATGGTACTGCAACAGTTTCCGTTATGGGCTCTCAAGGTACACCAACATATATTTGGAGCAATGGTGAAAAAACGCAAACAATAATTGGTTTATCTGCTGGAACATACAGCGTAATCGTTACCGATAATATATGCAGTAAAACAGATAGTATAAAAATACAAACAATATAATAAGTGAAAATAGTTAATATTTATAAGATATGCCAATATTATTAAAAAGTGTTAAATCCAATGTTTTAGATAGTTATGTTGGAAATTTGTATTTTGTTTCTGCGATACAAGCATCTCTTCAATTAGATGATTATATAAATGTAAATGGATTTATAGCATATTTACAAAATTATCAGTACGTAGAATCAGTCACAAAACTTGATAAGCCAATTGAATTTGGACTTAAAAATCAATATAATTTGCCAACGATAACTTTAGAAATATCATACTAATGAGATACCAAGAGAAAATATATATACAAAATGAAAACCGTGCAGTAAGGAATAAAGACATTTTAAATGTCAATATGAGTTCTGATTTTTGCGTATTTCAATCGCCAACATTTAATGTTAGCAATACAACAAAAGTTCAATGTGACAGTATCACATGTAATCTTAGCGGCATTTCGTTTAGTAATATAGCATCAGCCGTAACATATACATGTATTGGAACTGGTAGTACCGAATGCGTTTCATTGGTAACATGGGAAACTAAAATATATAGCAACGGTGATTTAGCCTACAATGAAATGTTTTACACTGGTGCTACTGTAACTGGTACACCATCGGAAGTACAGTTTTTAGCGACCGTATCAAGAGGATTTAATGATTTACAATATTCATATACAAAGGATAATACATTATTTACAATTGATAAACCATATGGTATAAAAACCTTAGAAATTGACCTTTGTGTTTCAATATATGGGCTTGGAAAAGGATTTGCATGTCCTATTGGTTTTTCTGCTACACCAGCAAATGATGCATGTCAAAAAATTATTACAACTGCTGCTACGTTTAATGGTAGCGGAACAACAATTATTGCTGGTAATAAAAATGTAAATTATAATAAATTTGGAGCATATTTTTATGGAAACATACAAAATAATCAAGCATTACCAATTTATTTTAACGGAGCATCATTATATCCAAGTGACCAAACAGGTGGAACGATAAATGCATTAGCAATAAATAATTCAAGTTCTTTTTGGTCATCATTGAGCCTTAGTGGCAATGGTAGATTAAATAATGTTGGACTAAGCGCTTCTTCAACAGAATTTCTTGGATTTTCATATTGTCTTGATATTGATGTTGCTGGAACATATTATATTGGATTAGCTGCGGATAATAGATGTAGATTTAAAGTTGACGGAACGCTATTAGTTAATTATAGCGGAGTAACAACAACTAATTTTGACGTTTGGAGTGTTTATCCTTATAACTTTACTTCAGGTAGACACGTTATTGAAATGGAAGGTATAAATGATGGTTCTGACTCATCATTTGGTGCTGAAATTTATAACCCAATTAATTTTGCAACACTAACTGGCGCAACGAATACCGCATCAACACAAGCTAATGTTATTTTTTCTACGGTTGATTATATTGGTAAAAAATGGGAATTAGGTAGTACTATTGGTTATTCATGTCCTACGGGATACGTATTAAATGGTTGTGGTAGCGCATATACTTGCACAAAAATTATAACTACTGCTAAAACAGAGACATGTACTGGTGAATGCTTAGATAATTGTGTTATTGTATGTGACGATACGTTTCCATATATAGATAATACAAGTCAAGGTGTTTTTATTGTAAATCCATTGTTAACCACATCAATTCCAGTGACATTTAACTTTACTGGTAATACATCAACATTTACTAGTGATACAACGTTTAAATATGAGGTATATAGTTATTTGAAAAATAGTCAAATATTTAAACTACCAGCAACATATAAAAGTAGTAGTGTTTCATATTCCGCTTTTAGCGGTACAAATATTATTTCACAATCAATTCCATTAAGTGGATTAAATTTAGATGGTGAATATATTGTAAAGGGGTATTTTGAAGCCAATGCATGTACAAATTTTTTAAGTCGATTAGGTAAAAAGATAAATACATCTGAGTATACTGCTGGCCAAGAGTATGGAATTTATGTTCCATCAACAGATTATTATTTTGTAGCTATAACCAAGGCGGATACACCTTATTTTGATAATGCGTTAAATCCACAACAAACATATTTGCCAGTAACATTAACACAACAAGTAATATTTGTTGACCTTAGCAATGAAAGCAACACATCAACGCTTTATGGAAGGACAGGTAGTACATTTGTATTAACCAATGAATATGCTGGTGATGTATTAGTAACATTAAATGGCTTAACAATGGCTAAAAATATTGATTATTCATTAAGTGGCCAAATCTTAACTTTTTATGGTACAATAATAAATGAGGATATAATTTCAATATTTTACACAAAAATATTATCTAGCACATTAATAGGTGATTCAATTTTAATCGACACTGTAATTCCAAGTGGTGCAACAAACACACAAGGTAATAATAAATATTTTTACAATATAACCACTGCTAAATACGAAGTTTATACCAATAATAAGCCATTAACAAATACAAAAATTATGGTAATGTTAAATGGTATGACATTAGCCGATGGAATTGATTATTATCAATCAACATCAAATACCAATAGGGTTATACTAACAGGAATACTTTATGTTGGTGACATTGTAACAATTGTTTACTATCCTATGGCAACAGTAATTAACAATACAAATCAAACAAATAATTATATTGCTTGGTATATATCAAACGAACCACAACTTAAAAATGGTGAATTTGCATTACAATATAGCACTAACAATAATTTTTCTACATTTATAACAGCAGATATTGTTTCTTATGATGTAAATGTTACTAGTTATTATTCAATATTATCATTAAGTGGTAATGTAGGAACAAAATATTATTATAGGGTTAAAAATACAAAAAATTATGAATCAATATGCGGTGATAAAATTGAAACAATTGCATATAGCGAAACAGTACCAATAATTATTCAAAGTAATGCAATTAATTCGTATTAAACTTGACAATTAGGTATTTATAAGTAAAATAAACAATAAACAAACATATTTATAAATTATGAGTTACATAATTAAAAGTACAAGTCCTTTCGTTAGCATAAAACTAACAGAATTGGGAAGGCAAAATCTAGCTAAGGGTCAATTAAATTTTTCATATTGGGCACTTGGTGATTCAGAAATAAATTATGATAGAGAAGCCATTGTTGATGCTAATCAATCAAATTCAGTATTATCTGGAACAAGTAGAGTTTTTAGACCTTTTGATAAACAACCAGATTTAAAATCTTTTATTACTACTACATCTAATGAAGAATTAACAACATTAAGTCCATCAAATATTAGTGTTGTTAAAGCCATTGTTAATAATAAAGCTGAAGAAAGAGGATTTTTTAGCGGCACCACATATCAAACATTAACTGGTAGAACATATATAAATAGTATAGCCACTTTATCTGATACAAAATTGACTGGTGGAACAGTATTTGTTACTTCAGCAACAACGCTTACAGTTGGAAATTTTATTAGACTTAAATTAATAAATGATAGAATAACCGTAAGCGCCACATCATTAGAAAATACATATGCGGTACCTAATTTATGGTTTAAAATTCAATCAACGGCAACAACGGCAGGCGGAACAGCAGTTACGGTAGATAGAAAGCTTCCAAATCTATCAGCCAAAACTGTAAATTCATTCATATATGTATATAAGGGTGGTGAAGTTGCTGATTCATTTGGTTATGATACTTCAACAGCATATTGGGATAGCGGAACCCTTTCTTTTGATTCAGCAACAAATATTACATGTGATGATGTTAAGGTTTGGAACATGAATAATGTTTGGTCTGAAAATCTTGCTGGTGTAACAGGTTTAACAACAACAAATTTATACGAAAATTTTACTAAATTTGGTTCGTATGATTATCTAGGAACAAAAAATCCTTATTTAGAATACCTTACCGCAAGTACCGATACTACAGCGCAAGTAGAATGTAATGGAATTGGATATAGTTATGCTGACACAGTTCATAAATCACTATCTTTATTACATTATACAAATAACACGATATCTAATCTTTATGGTGAATTCTTTTATATTGATACAGTAAATAGTAAAACAACTAAAATTACATTACCTGATTTAATGTACCATAGAAGAGGTTATCAAACTAGCGTTGGGTCAATAATGGGTATGAGTTTTGTTGCGAGCGGTGCTAGTAAACAACTAGGCACTAGCGATATTGAATACTATGATTTATATGAAGACCAATCATTAATAGGTAACTTAACACCATTAGTTGTAGGTAAAGTATTACCACAACTCAAAATGGTAGTAATTGATGATGATGAAATTGTAGCCGCAATGTCATATAAAGCCAATAGAAATTGGACATTACCACCATTATCAGCAGTATTATCAGCACCAACAGGTGGAACAGGAACTGGCGTGTTACAAGTAAATAAAACAATCTATTTAACGTATGCGTTAGATAATATAAATAGTACTGGTTTAACGCCAACATTGCCTTGTCAATCGTATATAAAGGTTACAAATACTAGTTCTACTAGTAAAGACATTACATTTAAAATTGATGATGTTGATATGTTACCATATATGAGAAAAACAGAAATCTTATCTTACGATGGTTTAGGCTTTTATGCGACAAATTTTAAATTAGTTTATCAAATTTTAGACAACCAAAATGATAGACCAAGTGCTGGAAGTTGGAAAGTTTATGACTTTACGTCAACAGCCATAACAACTACTGCTAATCAAACAATTGACCCATTATTATTAGAAAATCAAACTCGTAAAGAATTTGTTTTAACATCGGTAATAAATTCAGCGTCAACCATATTTGATATTACAAAATCGTTATCAATGGCACCAACGTCAAACTCAAATATTTTACAATTTGGAGATGAACGATTTTTTTATGGTAATTTGGAAACTTACATTGGTGCGACAATATATAAAACAATTTTTGATATTAGGGTGAATTCGTCACAATATAGTTTGACATCTAACCCAACAAGAAGCAAAGAATCAGTTACAAATCCACCAGATATTAAAGCAACAGAAGTTGCAATCTACGATTCTAACAAAAATTTGGTTATTATTGGTAAATTAAGTCAACCAGTCGCACTTAAAACTGGCAACACAATAATGTTTGAGCTATCGCTTGATTTTTAATGTGTATAGTGCAATTAAATATAAAAAATAAACATAGGTCATTAATTAAATTAAAATGGGATATAATACCAGTGCAATAACAACAACGCTTATCGCTAAACTAACACCAGTTGGTCGACGAAAGCTTATTTTAACTAACAATAATTTAGTCTCATCATTTAGTCTTGGTGATTCAGATGCAAACTATTCTGCGGCATTACCACTGACAACTGGTCAAGTACCTAGCGATAGCGGTGATGTTGGTACATTTTCGTCAATTAGTAACAGTGTTGGTGAAAATGTTTCGATAAAAAGCATGTTGATGGTTAATAATACTGGAGTAACAAACAAATCCGTTGAACCACAATCAAGTGAGGTTTCTTCAGAAATTATTTCTAACGGATTATCAACCTACACATATGCGTCTGGTTATATAAGACAAAATATTGTTAATAGAGCCAATACACAAACAGATTCATTAGTTAATCTTTTTTATAGCTTTAATCTTCCGTTGAACTCAAATGATGATTATAAATTTACTGGTTTAACTTCAGCTCAAGGCGGATATTCAGATACAGCATTAAATACGTTGGCACAAAATAAAATTGTTGTAATTGCGCTTAATAATACTGTTTATGGTGAAGTTATTGATGGTAAATCAATTAAAGTTGGAATAAAAACTTTTATATCTAATTATACATTATATGGTTCATATCAAAATACTGGTCAACCACTTTCAAACTTAGATGCGGCATATACCGACCAAACGACACAAACTAATTTTTTAGGTGATAATATTACTCTTTTATTTTCAGACCAAATTAAAAAACCTAATAACGATAGTTCATTAAGTTGGTCAACTGGATGGGGAACAATTAAACCATTTAGCGTAAATAGTAAACAACCATACAATTTTATTTCCGATACAAATATTAATCAAAACGTTGACCAAGCTGTGGGTATAGCTTATTTGGATAAAGGATTTATAGTAATTACGCATCCAGATATTGTTAATTGGTTTGATGCTACAGGAACAACAATTAGTTGTGATTCTATTTCAACATCAATAATGCAAAATATTACATGTATTGCAAATAGAGGTGAATTCGGTTCATCAACCAACACAACCTTTACTGCATCAGATACCCCAAGAATTAGTGAAGTTGGCCTATATGATGTAGATAATGATTTAATTGCAATAGCCAAAACCGACCGACATTTAGTTAAGAATGTTAATGAATTTTTGGCGCTTGGAATTAAAATTTCAGTCTAAACCTTTATTATTTTTTGTGTTTAATTATAATACACAAAAAAGTTATGGTTAATAATTTAGTACTTGGGTTGGATATTTCCACCAAAACAATCGGTATTGCATTATTTGAGGATAACAATGGTGTTGGAGATTTGAAACTATTACATCACGTAACACCTAAAGTTAAAATTGAATCTGAAAATAAACTAGGAGAATTATTTGAAAAAGCTAGAATTTTTGAAAAAGAATTTTTGAATGATTATACTAATATGGGAATTACTAAAGTAATTATTGAAGAACCCCTTCTTCAGTCAAATAATGTTCATACAATTGCAACACTTATTAGATTTAATGGTATGGTAGCTAGGTCGGTATATGAAATATTAGGTGTAACACCTGAATTTATTTCATCATATGACGCAAGAAAATATGCGTTCCCACAACTTATGGGAATTAGAACAATCAAAAAAGACGGTACGTCAAAACTTGAAAAAGACATCAAAAAGTCTACGCCAACACTTTTTGGTGCTTATGACTACGATATTGATAAAAAAATGGTAATTTGGGAATTAGTATCAGATTTAGAACCACAAATTACATGGCTTTACGATAAAAAAAATAAATTAAGAAAAGAAAATTTTGATATGACCGATGCCTATTCTGCAAGCATTGGTTGGATGAAAAAAAATGGACTATGGAAATAAATTGTTTTATTAATATTTTTTTAGTACATTTGTTTTGTGGCATATATTATAGGAATATTAGAATCATTTTTAGGTGACTATAAACACCATAATGAAGATTCAGGGCAATGCTCTTGGGATTGTCCAGCCTGTTCAGCTGAAAAGGGTATGCCCGAAGGTGATGGGAAGGGTAATTTAGAAATAAATTACGAAAAAGATGTATTTAAATGTTGGTCATGCAAGGATACAAACAATATGTATGGGTCTATTATTAAACTTATTAATAAGTATGGAACCCCTAAACATCTTAGAGATTACAAACTATTTAAACCAGAGGCATTTTTATCTAGTGATGATAAAAAACAATTAGAAGTTAAATTACCTGAAGGGTTTAAATTATTAAAAGATTGCAACACAAAAGATTTTAAATATAATTCCGCAATTAAATATCTAAGGGAACGTGGAATAACCGACCAAATAATTAATAAATATAATATTGGTTATACAACTAGAGGTCATTTTTTTAATCGTATTATAGTACCTTCATACGATGAAAATGGAGTACTTAATTATTTTATTGCGAGATGGTTTGATAAACAATTTACTAAATTAAAATACCTTAACCCTGATGTTGAAAAGCAATCAATTATTTTTAATGAAGAAAAAATAAATTGGGATGCGACAATAGTTTTAGTTGAAGGTGTTACCGACCATATTGTTGTACCAAATTCTATCCCATTATTAGGTAAATATATGTCAGAAATATTATTGGACAAACTTTACGAACAAGCAAACGCCAATATAATAATATTTTTGGATGGGGACGCAGTTCAAGATGGCGAACGTTTATACCACCAATTAAATTTTGGTAAACTTAAAAATAGAATTAGAATCTGTATTGTTCCCGATAAATATGACCCTAGCAAAATATTTGAAAAATGGGGTAATAGAGGTATTATTAAAGCACTTAAAAATTCAAAAAAAATAAAGGATTAAATTTATAAATTTAATATATTTATTGAATATGCAAAATGACAATAAAATAAAAGAATTTATTAAATCAAAAATAAAAATTTTTATAAACGAGAGTCAAAAATTTGATTTTGATAGTAATAAACAAAATATTATAAAATATATTGAAAAAATTAAAATAGGTAATGTAACCAAACATGATTCACCGTTTTACACAATAATTGTTGGTTCTCCAAAAGTTGGCGATGCTAATAAAATAGGATTTGATGATAATTTAAAGAATGCATGGAAAGAATATTTTTCAAGTAAATATTTTAATACTGATGGTGTTTGGTCACAAAGAAATTTAAATTTTAATTTTGATAAAAAAAGTGGAAAAGATAGAACATTAAATTATTATGTTACTATAAATAAAACTAAAGATAATATATTAAAATATTTAAATGTTTTATCAGATTTAGATAAACGATTATTTACATTATCTAATGATAAAAAAACACCTATAGCATATAAAACGCATAGACTATTAGATGCATTTGTTTCACATAATGATAGTTTAAAAATATATTATTATGATGCAGCAATAAAACAAGATATTGAAAATATAGTAAATAATTGGGTGCGTGATAATAATATAGAAATTGGAGATAGAACGCATAAACATGGTGTTGATATTAAAGGGGATAATGGTGGTTCGTATGGCCAAATTCTTGCACAACATATTGATAAGTCATTAACCGATTTAATTGCAAAATATGGTGATAAGTTTACAAATGAACAATATTATGAATGGATTAAAGAACACATGCCAAATCTAATAAAACAAATTAATATTAAATATTAATTGTGATTACAATAAAAAAGTATATATTTGCAATAAATTTTTTAAAATGAGTAATGCTAAGGTTTGGGATTCAATAATATACCTTGAACCAATACAACATAAATATCATCATAGAACAACTGGTAAAATATACAAATCCGTAACAACAACTTTATCTTCGATAGAGCCACATTTTGACGAACAAGGTGTTTCTTTAGCTATTACAAAACAATTAGATTCAGTTAAGCAAGAAAAGTATATTGGTATGTCTCAACAACAAATACTTGATTATTGGCAAATGCTTAACGATGAAGCAAATGAATATGGCACTAAAGTTCATAATATTATGGAAAAATATCTATTAGCCAATAAATGGTATTTTCCAAAAGATGATGAGGAAGGTCAATTTGAACAAAAAGTAATTAATTCATATAATGATTTAAAAATTGATGAAGGTACTGCTATGTGGCCAGAAAGAATATTATTTAGTGAAGAATATGAATTGGCTGGAATGAGCGATTTAATTATTGATATCGATGATATTTTTTTTGACGTTGGTGATTATAAAACCAATAGAGTATTTAATTTTGTTAATCCGTATGGTAATGAAACGTTGTATCATCCTGTTTCACATTTACAAAACTGTCAATATAGTATATATTCACTTCAGTTATCAATATATGCGTATATGTATGAACTAGAATTTCCTAATCGTAAATGTAGGCAAATCTATGTTATGTATTGGGATAAAATCGCAATGTCATTTTCTAAAATTCCAATTTTATATTTAAAAAATGAAGCTGAAAAATTATTAAAATTGCATAAATATAATATACAATTTAAATAATTTAATGTAATTTTAATTAATAATTTATAATATGCTAAAGAAAACAATTTTATTTCATATGATATTATTTATGTTATCATGTGGAATATCAAAACCAATTAAAAAAAACGCAAATCATGTTAACGTAAACAATGATTCCCTTAAAATGGAAATGGCGATTAAAAATACTTTAATAATTATTGAGAAACATCAAAATTTGCAACAATATAATTTAAATCATCTTCCGTAAGTGTTTTATTTGAAATATGTGAGTTCCACCAATCAGATGGTATAACAAATGATTTAGTATAAACACCTTTTTCATCTTTTCTACCACTTAATGGCGTATCTGGCTTAACCATTTTAAATAAAACATTTTCATATGCTGTATTTTTGTTTCCAGATTTAGTAACATCTTGACTTCCCCTAGAACTAGTAAACGCTAGTCCAATGGTTTTACCATTTAGATAAATTGCCTCGCCTATATCTGCATATGCGTTAAATGGTACTGTTTTAACATCTTTATTTGGCTCAATTTTTATCTTTACAAAAACATATTGGTCCTTGGTATAAATTGGGTCATCAGCATCTTTTTTAACACCAGTACTTTTATCAACCATTGGCCAAGGTGCGTCCCCAATTAAAATAGTAGGTTCAACAAATTTAACGTTTCCTTTTAAAACACCGTCTTTTTTTAATAAGTTTATAAAATTTATTAATGCAAATTGAACGGGTTCTACTCTTTTTTCTGATAAAACACGAGTATCTAATTCTTGTTTATATGTTGGTGAACTTGGTTCCATGTCATAATTTGGAACTTTAGATTCACTTGCAACAATTTCAATTAAAAAGTCAGATGTTGGATTTTTTAAAACTTTATTACCAAATTTTCGTAATTCAACTGCAAGAGCTTTATAATCTTCATCACTAAGAAGATATTTTCCACTTTTAAATACTCTACCGATATCTAATGTAATTGAATCATTAGTAACTTGTTGACTAACACTAATATTAGCTGTATTTTGTGCTTTATCTTGACCCTTTACATTACCAAATAGACTAGCAACACCAATAACAGTGGCTAATATATTTTCTTTCCATCCTTCTTTTATTTGTTGCTTAGGCTCAAAATCCTCTTTAATTATATCCCATATTTTCATATAATATAAATATGGTATTATTGTTTAATAATTTGCAATAAATAAAAAAAAATCATATATTTGTAACAAACTTATTTATATGGTTAAAGCTATAGTACATCTTGCAGATATACATATACGAACTTTTAGGTTACATGATGAATACAAAGAAGTATTTAAAACTGTTTTACAACAACTGACTGAACAACTTAAAGACTTTAAAAAAGAAGAACTTCGTATTGTTATTGCTGGAGACTTAGTACATCAAAAAATAATTATTTCTAATGAACAACTTATTTTAGGTACATGGTTAATTAAAAATTTAGAACACATTGCACCAGTAGTTATTATTGCTGGTAACCATGACCTTCTTGAAAACAATAAAGACCGTGTTGATAGCATTACACCAATGGTACAATTTCTTCCAGATGCAAATGTAAATTATTTTAAAGAAAGCAAATGTTATTTGGATGACAATATTGTTTGGTGCGTGTATAGCATATTTGAAGGTAATACTAAACCTAATATTGATAATGCAAGGCTAGAATTTGGTGATGATAAAACATATGTCGGTTTATTTCATGGCCCATTAATTAACGCTAAAACAGACATAGGGTATGAAATTGACCATGGTGCTGGGTTAGAAATATTTGAGGGGTGCGATATGGTTATGTGTGGTGATATACATAGGCGTCAAAATTTTAATCATAATGGGACCAAAATTGCAATGCCATCAAGTTTAATACAGCAAAATTTTGGGGAGAATGTATCTAATCATGGTTATTTAATTTGGGACGTTGAAAATAAAGATTTTACCGAACATAATGTTGATAACAAATATGCATATTATAATTTTAATATTAAATCATTGGATGACCTAGAAAATAATGGTGAAATAATAACAAATTTGTAAATAAAATGGATATACCAAAAGAATTAAATAATGAAATTTTGGATTATTGTCGAATTAATGTTATAACGGGAATTGATGAATTTATTGTAAAATTAATAAAGCAAGGATTTACAATTGAAAAATATGGTGCAACACCAATAACGAAACAAAAAATAATTGAAAAGATTGTTGAGGTACCAATTGAAAAAATCATAGAGAAAAAAGTCTATATAAGTGATGACGCAGAGGTTTTAAAATTAACCCAGAAAATAACAGACTTAACGGACGAATTAACACAAGTAACATTAAAATTAGAAAACGAAAAGAAAAATAAACGAGACATTTATGGTGAAGGATAATCAAACAAATATTTCTCCGTATGGAAAGATTAAAGTGTATTGGGACGATAGGCCAGAAAATTATAGTAAAGAATCAAAAATTAGGATTAAAAATCATTTTGCTAAAAAATATGGTGTAAATAAAAATAATATTGAGGTAATATATCGACCAGTTAAATTTTCTGATAAGGGAGAAGTAATTGAAATTAATGGCGCTAGTATCGAAAATATTATGGACATTAATTATCAGCGTGAACTTATGCGTGAATGGGTAAAACGTGAAAATAAGATAGTTGATTTTAATAGGATTATTAAGCTTGATGAAAAGGTTAATGGTGAGCTTAATCTTGAGGATAATAGCTCAAGATACAAATCTTGGTCAATTAAATGGATAGTTATTGATAATTTTCTTTCATTTGGTAATAATAATTATGTTCCTTTTAATAAATTAAAGGGGCTTACAGTTGTTAATTCACTTCCAGCAAATACTGGTGGAAAAACTACACTAACAATTGATACACTTAAGTTTTTACTTCATGGTAATACTACTAAAACTGATAAAAATGAAGAAATTTTTAATACGTTTACCGATAAAAATGAACTTTTAGTAAGGGGAATGCTAGAAATTGACAATGAAGAATTTATTATTGAAAGAAAAATGAAACGTTCCGCTAAAAAAGGTGGAGGATGGTCAATAACGAATAAAGTTAATTATTATAAATTGCTTCCAGATGGTGAAGAACAAGAATTAAATGAAGAAGACGCTAAAAAAACAACAGCAGCACTAAAGACAACTATTGGTAGTGAAAAAGATTTTGAAATGTTGGTATTAGCAACTGAAAATACACTTGATGATTTAATTGGGTTAACAACAACCGAAAGCGGTAAGGTATTAACTAGACTTATTGGATTAGAAGTTATTGAAATGAAAGAGACGGTTGTGAGGAAAATGTACAATGAATTTGACAAAAAAAAGAAATCTAACGATTTTGATATTGTTACATTGTTAGATAACATTGCCGAACATAATGAAAATATTATATTTGGTCAAGATATTAAACAAACATTGGAAACCAAATTAGTTAACACTAAATCGGAAATTACTAATCTTAATGATGAAAATGACAGATTACTTAATAGTAAAATTACAATTGATACTGTTATTAATACGTTAAATCCATCTAAATTACAATCAGATATTGAAGAAATAACTGAAATTGGTAAAAAAATAAAAATTAGGATTGAAAATATTAATACTCAAATAATTGAAATTGGTGACGTAGATTTTGATGAGGACCAATTTCATAAATTAACGCAAGAAATTAATCGGCTTACAGTCAGTATAGGCCTTAAAGAAGGTGAAATTGTTAGATTTAAAAATACGATTCAAGACCTTATTGATGGCGGTATCTGTAAATCATGTAATAGACAATTAGATGATGTTGATAATACCGAACATATAAATTTACATAAAAACGCAATTAATATAACGCAAAATGAACTTAATGTTTTCATAAAAAGAAATGAAGAAATTAAGTTAGAATTGTCTGAAATGATTGGAACTAAAAAATTGGCTGATAGCAAAATTAAGTTAGAACTTGAGAAAGATAGAGCTGAAGTTGAACTTGGGTCATTAAGAAATAAGGTTCAAGATAAAATCAGTGACCTTAAAAAGTATAAACTTAATGAAGCGGCAATTGAGTTTAATAGAAATGTTGATGCTGAAGTTTCTATAATTAAAACTAAACTATCTGTTGCACATTTTTCTAAAGATGATTTGACCTCAAAATTTGAAAAAATTAAACAAGATATACTTAATAATCAAAAAAGTATAGAAGCTAAGACTCTTCTTATTGAACAAATTAAAAAAGAAGAAGAAATTGAAAAAATATTTAAAATTTACATCGAATTAGTTGGAAAAAAAGGTATTAGTAAATTAGTTTTAAGGTCAGTGTTACCAGTAATTAATTCTGAAGTTCAGAGACTACTTGACGATGTATGTGATTTTGAAATTGAAATATTTATAGATGAGAAAAATGATGTTCAATTCCTTATGAATAAAGATGGTGTGTCCAAGTTATTAAAATCTGCTAGTGGGTTTGAAAAGACATCTGCTAGTTTAGCACTAAGAGGTGTATTAGGTAAGCTTTCAACGTTACCAATGCCAAATTTTATTACATTTGATGAAATTATGGGTAAAGTAGCAAATGAGAATATTGAAAAATTAAAACCGTTATTTGATAAGATTAAAAATATGTATGAAATAGTATTTTTAATAACACATAACGACATCATAAAAGATTGGGCTGACAATATAGTAACGGTAATAAAGGAGAATAATGTATCTAAGGTAATGCTTAGTTAGTATATTGTTAGTATATTTGTATAATAAAATTTTATAATATGAAGTTTAGAAATTATTGTATTGTTGTTATGGGCAACACTAAGAATATTTTAGAAGAAATTACTAAAATTTCTGACATTAAACCATATTTGCTAGATGCTAAGGGTATTGTGATAGCAACATTTTCATCAGTTGCCGACCCAAAAGAACTTACCGATTATTTTAAACAAAATTCTAGAAATTTTTTAATTTTTGATTTAAATTCTGAAAATTCTGGGTTTAATTTTATTAAGGATGATATAAACGAAGGATTATTTGGATTTTTGAAATATATGGATGATAATATGCTTAAGGAAAAAACGAATAGTCTTATTCATGAAATCTCTTCAACAACTGTTACAAACATAAGTCAAAAAATTACACAATTTGATGAAAAAGAAGTGCACATTACCCTTGAACAACAATTACAAGATGCGGTCGATAATGAAGATTATGAACTAGCAATTGAACTAACAAAAACAATAAAAAAATTAGCTAAAAATGTCAAAAAATCACCATAGTGGTTAGACTTTAGATAATTATTTGGATATTTATAGTATCCGAATAACATAATGATTCCATAGAACTTAATTATTTAATGAGTAAAAAATTTGTAAATTTTGACGATGAAGATACGTTATCAAAATATTTTAAAGATGTAAGAAAATCAATTATTTTAACGCCAGATGAAGAAGTAGAATTGGCAATAAAGATTCAAGAAGGTGACGCATTAGCAATTGAAAAATTGATACATTCAAACTTAAAATTTGTAATCTCAATTGCTAAGGATTATCAAAATCAAGGTTTATCATTATCAGACCTTATTAGCGAAGGAAATTATGGCTTAGTAAAAGCCGCAACAAGATTTGACCATACGCGTGGGTTTAGATTTATATCATATGCTGTATGGTGGATTAAACAGTCAATTATTCAATCATTGAATGATAATGCTAGAACAGTAAGATTACCAGCAAATGTAATCAATAGAATATCATATCTCAAAAAAGAAATTGAAAAATTTGAATTTGAAAATGAACGTGAACCAATTTATGGTGAAATATTAGATGAGAATAATGAAGCGATTGAACTTATAATTTATCCAAAATGTGCATCACTCAATGATGTTGTAAATGCGGATGGGGATGAAATTGGGGACTTTATAGCAGTTGAGGAGGATAATGATAACGATAAATTATTTATTGATAATGCTGTTAAGGATGAATTGACACAAACGCTTTCAATTTTAGATGATAGGGAAAAAAATATTATTGAATGTTACTATGGGATAAATAAAACTTGTGAATCAATGACACTTGAAGCCATAGGGGAAAAGTATAATTTAACTAAAGAAAGAATTAGACAAATTAAAGAAAAATCAATCAGAAAGTTAAGACACAACGCACATAATTTATACAGTTTAATTAAATCATAATATTTATAATAAAATATGAAATTTAAATTTAAGTTTAGTTTTTTACTTGCATTATCGGCAACATTAGTTGCTGGTTGTGCTGCATATTATTCAGTATTCGGGCTTAGTCAATTATTTGCAGGTGCAAGTACAGCTGTTATTATAATGGCATCAAGTTTAGAATTTAGTAAGATTGTTACTGTAAGTTTTTTACAACGATACTGGAAAAATATTTCAACTGGGCTTAAGATATATTTGATGATAGGTGTAATGGTTTTGGTCAGCATTACATCAGCTGGTATATATGGATTTTTATCAAATGCTTATCAAAAAACAGCAAATAAATTAGAAATTAGTGAAGCTGGAACTAAAGTTTTAAGTATTAAAAAAGAACTATACGAAAAGAATATTTCTGATAATCAAATAATAATTAACGCTAAAAATACTAGATTATTACAATTAAATAACCTTAGAGCTAATCAAGAAACAAGATTAGATGCTGCTGATAATGGAAACAATAAACGTACCGCTAGAGCGGACATTGATATTGCCTCTAAAGAAATTCAAAAATTAAATAATGAAATTGATATTATTAACTTAAAGAATACGGTATTATTGGATTCAGTGAATGTTCTTTCAGCTAAAATTATTGAATTTCAATCAACTAATGATGTTGCTAGTGAAATTGGCCCATTAAAATATTTAGCTCAATTAACAGGTTACAATATGGATAAAATTGTTAATTGGTTTATCTTGTTATTGATATTTGTATTTGACCCCCTAGCAGTAGCATTGGTTATTGCTACCAATAAAATGTTAGAAATTGAGAAAAACGGTGATGATAATTTACCGCATAATCCATTAATATCAAAATTAAATCAATTATTTGTCAATAAGAAGGATATAAAACAATCAACCGATGAGTTAATTGCTGATTTAGACAATGAAGATGATATAGATGTTGGAGAAAATCTTGATGAGTTATATGATGGAAATGATGCACCACTAGAACCAGAAAACCAACAACAAGTAACCGTAACAAAAGAAGTCGAATCCGAACCAATTGTGGAATTACCTAAAGACGTTCCAGAAATTGTTTTTAGGCGTAAAAAAGAGCCAGTAATAAGTACGGGTAAGGTAGAGTTACAAGATATAAAAGAAATCAAAGAAAAGTCTAATAGAGGCTTCTCTGTTAATATACCTAAACCATCAAATAACGCAATAGAAAGAATTGGCGCAAATAAAATGTTTAAAGACAATAATAAAAATCAAGTTATTTTTAAACGTAATAATTTATGAAAATAAATAAGACAAAATACGAACTACTTGATAAAAATTTTATCAAAGAAGAAACAATTAAAAAACAAATTGTTATTGCGCATACTGGCACAAATAAAATGAAACACTTTATTAAATGGACTAATCGTTTAAATGGTACATATACAAAAACAGCTGCGTTTACTATTGATTTTTCAGGAAATATCTATCAGCATTTTGACCCGATATATTTTTCAAATATCTTAGGTAATCTTGAAATGGATAAAAAAAGTATTGTTATTTTATTAGAAAATGAAGGATGGTTAGTAAAAAATGATGAAAAAAAATGTTTTATTAACTGGATTGGTCATATTTATAATAAATCAGAAAACGTTATAGAGCGCAAATGGAGAGGTTATTCTTATTGGGCGCCTTATACTATAGTACAATTAAATTCAGCTGTACAACTGGCAAATAAATTATGTGAAGAATTTTCTATTGATAAATTTGCGATTTCGCATAATACTAAGATAGAAAATTTAGATGATTTCAAGGGTGTATTATATAGAAGTAATCTTGAAAAAAATTATACAGATTTAAGTCCAGCTTGGTCATGCGAACAGTTTAAAAACAAATTTGAACAATTATGAAAAAAGAAGCGGTAAACGAACATGACGTAACTAAAAAAATATTAGATATATTAAGAAATAATGTAATAACTGAAAATGATGAAGACAAAGATGTGATTTCTCCAACACCTCAAGATTCAGTATATGTTGAAGAAGTTAAAAAAATTTCAGATACTGTTGACCCTAGAGTACAAATAACAAAATTTAAGATTTATCCAAAAGATAGAGACGTACAACTTGAAGGTAGATTAGATGCTGGGATTAATTTTTTTATGTCAACAAAATCAATGAAATTAAGTATATCTATAACCGACCAAAATGGTAAGGCAACTAAATTGTATGTTGATAATGAATTAATTTCAATGATTCAAAAATTAAATGGATTTTATGAAAATTGGACTAGAGAATGGGCTCAAAAACTTAATACAGAATATAAACCAAAATAAAATATATGGCGCATAAAACATCAAAAGACCAAGTAATTACTTCATCATCAGAAAAGTTGAGGAAACAACCAAATAGATTATTTAAAAATAATAGTCGATACATCGTAGATTGTATAATCTTATTAATTGCATTTGCACTAGCATATACATTATTTGTTGGGATAAATACTAAAAAAGATATTGAAACTATTCTAAATGAAAATAAAAAATTAGAATTAAAAGTTGATAGTCTTAAAACAGATAATGAATTAATCACTAATAAGATTTTTGCTCTAGAAGAAACACAAATAATTTTTTACGACAAAATAAATGAAAATAATAGTCTTATTAATAATAATAATAACGAATTACAAAAAATTAAAAAAATATATCATGAAAACATTATTTCTATCAATAGCTATAATATTAGCCAGCTTGACAGCTTTTTCACAGAAAGATACAAAATCTACTATCGATAGTACGATATTATTACCAAAAATTGTTGCGATACAAGTAGTTAAAGATATTATTAGAATGGATTCTTGTACTGCTGAACTTACCAACATTAAAAGTAGCTATCAATTATTACAAAGTAATAATAATTTTAAAGACAGTATCATACAATTAAAATCAGCTGAAATTGAATTTTTTAAACAAAAAGAAAAAAATTATGAAGCAATGTTGACGTTAAAAGATATTGAAAAAAATAACATGGTACAACTTGCAACTAACGTAAATAAAAAATTAGTTAAAACACAAATAGGCGCTAGTGCAATAATATTGTTTTTGCTTTATGTAATTGTAAAATAAAAATCTAATACTATATCTTAATATTTTAAAAGAGACTTAATTAAGTCTCTTTTTTATTTTTTTATATATATTTATATATTATTAAAGACTCTTATTTATTATGAAAATTAACGAAGAAATCAATAAAAGTGATATAGAAAAAGGTATCAAAACGTATATAAATAGTTCTGAATTTAATAGTAAAATTGAAAAAATTGTTAAAGATAGACTTAAAAACGAAAAAGAGCTTGAAGACAAGGTAGTTGAAATAACCAAAAACGTTATAACACAATTATATAAAACACTTTGGACCAAAAGAAATTTTTGGAAAAACAATTTATCAAACAAAAGCAATTAACATGGGAAAGATTAAAATAACCAAAGAACAATATAATAAACTTATAATAAGAAATGTTATCAGTGAATCACAGGATGTTAAAGGTGGAAATAACAGAGTTAATACTTTATTTAAAAAACAAATACCTAGCATTTCTAAGTCAATAATGTCATCATCATCTAAAGTTAACGAAGATATTGGTAATACTGATTTTCATGAAGCAATTCAAAATTTCATTAAAAATATATGGCTAACCCCATCAAAAAAAATAGTAGACGATTCTTTTAGTCAAAATAATATATCATGGGATGAAATTGCAACATATTTAGAAAACGCTGGTGTACTCACCAATGTTAATGGTAACGAATATAAAGTTAATAATTTTTTCAAAAGAACTTTTAGTAAAGATACAAAAGAAGCTATGGAACAAAAAATGCAAGACATTGAAAAAATCACAAAACAAATAGCCAACGACCCAAAAGCTCCGTGGAATCAAACTAAAGATTCAGAAATTGATGAGGAAATTATTGACCAAGATACTAAAGAATCAGCAGAAGATAACGAATTTAAAGCTGTTGGTATGGGTAAAGAATTTGTAATATTAAACGCTTCTGATGGAATGTATATTTTTGACCATAGTGATATGGATAAAAAAGAATTAACGCCCGAAAATTTAGCAGATTTTGTGAATAAAAACATTAATAATTTATCTAAGGGTGAAGGTGTTGAAGCTTTTTATTCAAATGTTGATTTGATTAAAATAGATGAAAAATTAAAAGAAGAATTAAATAATCTTTATAGCAAAGATAAAAAATTTATTGAGCTATTAAATAGACTTAAAGAAATGACAAGCACTGGAAGTGCTGGAGCATATACTGGGCTATTTAGTGGTGGTGATGCTGGGATAACAAAAGGCTATTCACCAGCAAAACAAATTGATGACATTATAAATGATGAGGAAGAACTATACAAAGGCAAAATTGATGAAATGTCTACAGCTGGCGGAACACCTCCCATTTCCACACCGACAGGACAGTATACTCAACCAGCGATTTGGGCAAAAGATGAAAAAAATTGGAAAGGAAATAAAAAAACACAATGGCCTGGTGGTAGTTTTGTTGAATTTGATGATTGTACTAAATTAAATAATAATAAAGATGCTCAAAATGGCAAATGTAGTGTAGGCGCTTCGGATAATGTAATTAAACTTAAAAAATCTAAAGGTAATGTAAATGCACCATCTTTAGCCGAGAGTATATATCTTAAAATTGCTGAAAAAACAGGTAAAAGTGTAACAGAAATTAAAAATATTATTGAAACAAAACTACATAATAATAATTCTTTAACTAAGAACTAGATATTTATATAAAAATAAGAACATGAATAAAAATACTATTAAACAATATTTGGCTAAAACGTTTGTATCTGAAGCCCTAGCTTCTGAAATTAACGGAACGCCAGCAATTAGGCTTAAAAAAAAGCTTGATAGCGAAGAAAAAAAAATTAACAATACTGGTGTTAAAGAAGTTGGCAAAGATATGAAAAGTTATGAGGGTAACTTAACAAAATCAGATGCTAAATCAGATACAATGGCCCCAAACAAGTTTAACTACGATACAAAATCAGAAGAAGAATATCATGATGAAATGGAAATCATGAATGGTCAAGAAATGAATAAATATGATAGGCCACCAAACAAAAGATTTTCTGATAGAGCATTAGAAGCAATTGAAGGTAGTTCAAACATGGGAAATAATCCAGAATGGGCTAATATTGTTGCTAAAGGGCAAGGTGGTGACCCTGAATTTGGTAAAAATTTGGTTAAAAAAATTAAAGATTCTGAAAAGAAAAGAAGTAATCAAACACCAACTGTTAAAATGTTTGGTGATGATTGGGAAGTTGTTGCAGATAAAGGTCACAAACCATATGCATTTGAAAATATAAATAAAGAAAATATGATTAAAGAAAATATTGAATTTGATTTAACCTCAATTGTTGGTCAAGGTGACCAATTGAAAGACGAAACACATTTTGCTATTCATAAAGCAACCAATAGTATTGCTAGCAATTGGGATTATAGTGATAAAATGCCAAAAAAACCAGTTTTACCAAAAGACAAAAGT
>Ga0114958_10000531_pt1 | contig 32439 bp, 29 predicted proteins | sample C_130208_EF_Meta_FD_89577 | JGI IMG/M metagenome (GOLD analysis project Ga0114958, IMG submission 89577) | Freshwater microbial communities from Lake Croche, Canada to study carbon cycling - C_130208_EF_MetaG | ecosystem: Environmental > Aquatic > Freshwater > Lake | place: Lake Croche, Canada... | reverse complement strand
GTAATTCAATTGCCTCAGCCTTGGCCAACGAATTTAACGAGGCGGCAGGTTTGCAAAAATCAGCCCTAATTGAATTAGGCTTGATCCTTTTCTTGATCACAACAATTGTGCTTGCCTTAGCAAAAATGATGCTCTTGCGCATGGAAAAAGCCGAAGGCACAAAAACATGAACCTCAACGTGAAAATGACGATTCAGCCCCCAGTTTCTAGCATACGTTCTGACAATTGGGTGTACAGACGCCGTAGCATCCTGAATAAAGTCATGTTGACTTTGTCGATGGCAGCCTTGGTGTTCGGTCTTTTTTGGTTGGTTTGGATTTTGGCTGTGTTAGTTTTAAAGGGCGGTGGCGCTTTATCTCTGACGCTCTTTACAGAAAGTACACCTCCTCCTGGCCAAGCTGGCGGTCTGCTCAATGCGATCATGGGTAGCTTTGTGATGGTGGGCATTGGTACTTTGATCGGTACTCCGGTAGGAATCTTAGCCGGAACATTTTTGGCAGAGTATGGACAGCGTGGTTGGCTGGCACCTGCCACGCGTTTTTTGAATGACGTGCTGTTATCCGCTCCTTCGATTGTGATTGGGCTATTTATTTACGCCGTTTACGTTTCTCAGGTCAAACACTACTCTGGTTGGGCAGGCTCGTTTGCCTTGGCGATCTTGGTGATCCCTGTCGTGGTGCGTACCACCGACAACATGCTGTTGTTAGTACCCAATAGCTTGCGTGAGGCGTGTTTTGCCCTGGGCTGCCCGAAGTGGCGCATGATCACGATGGTGTCATACAAGGCTGCCAGATCCGGCATCATGACCGGTATTTTGCTGGCAGTCGCACGTGTTGCTGGCGAGACGGCTCCTCTGCTGTTTACTGCGCTCAATAATCAGTTCATGTCTTTTGACATGAACAAACCGTTGGCCAATTTGCCTGTCGTGATTTTTCAGTTCGCAGCAAGCCCGTTTTCAGACTGGAACACCTTGGCCTGGGCTGGCGCCACATTAATTACATTGGCGGTGCTAGGGATCAACATCCTTGCGCGTTCAATGTTTAAGCAACAATAAGTTTCACCGTTAGACCCGCGCGACCTATTTCAGTCTGACTAAAAAGAACCCGAAGGTAAACACTATGGTTTTGAACGCTGCTGCACAACAAGACACCGCACTCACATCAAAAATTGAAATTAAGAAACTCAATTTTTACTACGGCAAATTTCATGCATTGCGCGATGTCAATATGTCGATCGCTAAAAATAAAGTCACCGCATTTATTGGTCCGTCGGGCTGCGGTAAGTCGACCTTATTGCGCACCTTGAATCGTATGTTTGAGTTGTACCCTGGTCAACGGGCCGAGGGTGAAATCTTGTTTGACGGCGAAAATTTGTTGACGTCCAAAACTGATATCTCACTCATTCGCGCAAAGATCGGCATGGTGTTTCAAAAACCGACGCCTTTTCCGATGAGTATTTACGACAACGTTGCGTTTGGTGTCCGCCTTTTTGAAAATTTAAGCAAAGGGCAAATGGATGAGCGGGTTGAGTGGGCGTTGAGCAAGGCCGCTTTATGGGGCGAGGTCAAAGATAAGCTGGGTCAAAACGGCAGCAGTTTGTCGGGCGGCCAGCAGCAACGTTTGTGTATCGCGCGCGGCGTTGCGATCAAACCAGAAGTATTGTTGCTCGACGAGCCTTGCTCTGCACTTGATCCAATCTCAACGGCAAAAGTCGAAGAGTTGATTGCCGAACTTAAAAATGATTACACCGTAGTCATCGTCACCCATAACATGCAGCAGGCTGCTCGCTGTTCTGACTTCACAGCCTATATGTATCTGGGTGAGTTGATGGAGTTTGGTAAAACAGACCAGATTTTTGTAAAACCCACGCGCAAAGAAACCGAAGACTACATCACTGGCCGTTTTGGTTAATGTTCGTGAGTGGACGATAAAGTTTGGCAATAAAGTAAAAATCGCAGTCTTCAGAATTGGACGTCAAGCATTATTCTGTTACACTGCTCATCTTTCGGGGCGTAGCGCAGCCTGGTAGCGCATCTGCTTTGGGAGCAGAGGGTCGTGAGTTCGAATCCCACCGCCCCGACCAGTAATCTCAAAAGGCTAGTTTCTTAATTGAAACTAGCCTTTTGCTTTTGGCGGGAGGGCTTGTGCTACCAAGAGGGCCTCTAAGCCAGACAAAAAGATTTTCGCTTGACAGTGAAGACATACGCCTCGGGCAAACGATTTTTCGACGAAAGTATCTGACCCAACGGGCGCAAGCGCTTTTTTGCAGGCGGTGTGATAATAAAAGGCGAGCGGCAGACAAGAGTCGCCCGCATTCGCGGGCGCCCCTTTGCAACACACCAATCACAATATCTCACGGAGAACCACATGACACCAGAAGTTGTATTCATCGGTCTTGGCAATATGGGCATGCCCATGGCACTCAATCTGTTACGTGGCGGTTTTTCCGTCATTGGTTTTGATTTGGCTCAGGCGAATGTAGACACCTTGGTGGCAGCGGGCGGGGCGAAAGGTATTGACCTGGCGCAGGCCGTCAAAGGTGCCAAGGTCGTGGTCAGCATGTTGCCAGCTAGTCAACATGTGCAAGGCGTGTACTTAGGCGACCAGGGCGTTTTAGCGCTTGTTCAGAAGGGTACCTTGCTCATTGATTCATCGACCATATCGCCACAAGTTGCCAAAGAGCTTGGTACGGCTGCTGCTGCCAAAGGTATCGAGATGATTGACGCACCTGTATCGGGCGGACCCTTTGGCGCTAAGGCCGGTACCCTGACCTTTATGGTGGGCGGTACCGAACAGGGTTTTGCTGCAGCACAGCCCTATCTGCAAAAGATGGGTAAGGCGCTGTATCACGCGGGTGCGCATGGCAGTGGCCAAACCGTAAAGGTGTGCAACAACATGTTGCTAGGAATCACCATGATTGGTACCGCAGAAGCCTTGCGTTTGGGTATCGCCAACGGACTTGATCCAGCCGTTTTGTCTGAAATTATGTCAAAAAGCTCGGGAAACAACTGGGTATTGAATTCGTGTAACCCTTGCCCTGGCGTGATGCCAGAATCGGCCGCGTCAAATGGTTATGCGGGTGGCTTTGGGGTTGACTTAATGCTAAAAGATTTAGGCTTAGCCGTTGAAAACTCTTTAGCGACGAAGTGCAGTGTGCCCCTCGGTGGGCTCGCCCGTAATCTTTACGATATGCATAGTAAGCTTGGGCATGGCAAACTGGATTACGGCAGTATTTATGAAACCTTGGGTAAAAAGTAGTTTGAAAGTGAAATGATCTTTGCGTTATTAAATTTTTTTAAAATCTAGGGTAAACCATGATGGGAAAACCCTAGACACATAATAGGCTTACAGTACCAGCAGATAGATCGCACTATCGGTGATATTCATCGATAAAAAGACGACTCACTGCCAACAATAATCACAATCTCAGGAGACAAACCATGTTGAATCGTAAGCGTGCAGGTCTGCATTTTATTCAAGCGGCTGTCGTCGCGGCGCTCGTATCAGTGGGCTTTGCTAGCCAAGCTGAAGTGGGCATAACCGACACCGAAATTATCTGGGGTAACTCAAATCCACTCTCTGGCCCCAATGCTGGTTACGGTGCGATTGGTCGTGCGCAGAAGGCCTGTTTCGAATACGTCAATAACGAGCTTGGCGGCGTCAAAATGGGTGATGGTAAAACTCGTAAGATCAAGTTGACCATGTACGACGATGCGATGGAACCGGCTCGGGCGTTGCAAAACGCCCGCCGTCTGATTACCCAAGATAAAGTGTTTGCGATTTCTGGCAACGTGGGTACGGGCGCTAACCTTGGTGCACGTCCGTTCTACAACAGTGAAAAAGTGCCACAGGTATTTTTGTATACCGGTGGGCCAATGTTTGGTTCAAAGCCTGAAGTTGAAAAGTTTCCGTATACCCTGTTGGCCTTATTGGCCTACAACACTGAAGCAGCGCTCTACGCGTCATACATCAAAGATAATTACCCCAACGCAAAAGTGGCGTTGTTCAACGATGATAGTGGCGGCCCATTTTTTGCCACGGGTTTCATCAAGGCTGCAAAAGAGCTAGGGCTCAACATCGTCATTCACGAAGAGCACTCGTATAGCGAACCAACCATTGACGCAAAAATTGATCGCATTGCAGCCTCGGGTGCGGATGTGTTTGTTGATGCCACCACGCCTAAGTTTGTCGTGCAAGCGTTAAAGCGTATGCAAACGATTAATTGGAAACCCGCCCATATTATTTGGGGCGTGGGCTCAAGCATTGGTGGCGCGTTGCAGCCTGCAGGTGCTGCAGCTTCAACCGGTGTGTTGACCGGATTGTGGCTCAAGGATCAGGCTAATCCAGCTTATGCAAATGACGAAGACATGAAGGTCTACGTCGAGAAGCTTAAAAAGTATGACAGTGGTTTGAATCCTGCTGATCAAAACGCAGCAACAGGATGGTTCGTTTGTCACGCGGTCAAGGCGACACTTGAAAATACTAAGGCTCCGACGCGCGATGCTTTCATGGAAGCTGCACGTTCGATGAAGGGCGTGAAAACGCCTCTGTTACTCGAGGGCATCACCTTGAATACCAATGGCTCAACGGATGGGTATCCGATCGAATCTGTTCAGATGGGTCAGTACGACGGGGTCAAGTACGTAACGAAAGGGCCTGTGATTAATTACGAAGGTAAGACGCCTGCACCGTAACGCGTTGTTTGTCACCAATGACGCAACACGTCGCAATATTCAAGTGGTAAGCATGACCTCAGGCGCCTGACAAAGGCGTTTGAGTTGTTAAAACACACACATACGAGATGATCATGGTTCAAAACAGTGCAGGTGCAGCGCAGAAAGTTGGCTTTGTAGGTTTGGGTGCAATGGGTAGCCGCATGGTTGGGCATTTAAAAGGTTTTGCTGACGTACAGGTGTTCGATCTCGATGTTGCACGTCGTGAACAGGCTGCAGCCGCAGCGGGCGGCACGGCTGTGGCCAGTATCAGCGCGATGGCTGATGCTCAAGTGGTGATCTTGATGCTGCCTGATAGCCCGATTGTTGACAAAGTGTTGCGCAACGAATTACTCAACACCTTGAAGCCCGGTGCCATGGTGATAGACATGAGTTCGTCAACACCCGCCAATACGATTGAGAATGCCAAGCTCGCCAAACAACAGGGCCTTACTTTTATTGATGCACCTGTATCGGGGGGGATCGGTGGGGCCGAGTCGGGCAAGTTGGCCATCATGGCAGGTGGAGACGCAGCAGACTTTGCGCGCGCCTTGCCTTTGCTGAATCGCATGGGGACTAAAGTTGTGCACGTGGGCGCGGTTGGCTCGGGTCATGCCGTGAAAGCCTTAAATAATTTGTTGGGCGCAACGATCTTAGTGGCGACCTCTGAAATTTTTGCTGCAGGCGAAAAATTTGGGCTTGATCCTGCTGTGATGCATCAAGTGATTGACGCTTCAAGTGGAGGCAGCTTTATGAGTGCACAGGCGTGGCCGCGCGCTGTGTTGCCCAAGACCTGGAACTTTGGCTTTGCGATGCAGTTAATGAACAAAGACGTGGGGATTGCGATGTCGTTAATCGAGTCTACTGGAGTAAAAACCGTTCTGTGCGAAGCCAATGCAGCGTTGTGGGCAAAGGCTGTCAAAGAAAATCCAGGTGCCGACATGACCATCATCACGAAAAACATTCGTGAAGCGGCTGGGCTATAAGTGCGTTGAGTCGCGGGTATCGTGCCATGTGAATATGCGCTTGTGTACGCTGACTTGAGCATGTTCGCTTAGATGCTGTGAGCGCGGGGCGAGAGTCGGGTGTCACCGCGCTCAGTTCGCATACAACGCGCCTGGCACTTTTGCGTGAGCCGGATCAATTGGAAACCTTCATGAATTCCAGTCATAAATTATCAGTGTCGGACTTGTCACTGCGCTTTGGTGGCATCGTTGCGCTCAATGGCCTGACTTTTACTGTGGACGAAGGATCGATTTGTGGGTTGATCGGTCCGAACGGTGCGGGTAAAACGAGCCTGTTTAATTGCATTAGCCGGTTGTATAACCCCTCGGCGGGTCGCGTACTGTTTGATGGTCGCGACATCACAAACGTCAAAGCCAAAGAGGTTGCCAATCTTGGGATTGCGCGTACCTTTCAAAATTTGGCCTTGTTGCCTTCGTTGACGGTACATGAAAATGTGATGCTCGGTGGCCACCATTATGGTCGTAGCCGTTTACTGACAGCGCCGTTTTCGCCGCTCTCACGCCGGCCCGAAGAAGCGTCGCTTAGTCGTTTTGCACACGAGTTGCTCGAGCGCTTAAACATGGCCGACTTGCATGAGCAGCGAATCGACGATTTACCGTACCCGACACTGAAAAAAGTTGAACTTGCGCGCGCTCTTGCGATGCGGCCGAGCTTTTTAATGTTGGATGAACCCGCGGGCGGTCTGTCGCACTCAGAGGTCGGTGAGTTGTCTGACACCTTGGTGCGTATCCGCAATGAGTTTAATTTGACCTTGTTGCTCGTTGAGCATCACATGGGTATGGTAATGAAAATCTCTGACAACATCGTTGTGCTCGATTTTGGGCACAAAATTGCTGATGGTAAGCCAGCCGATATCAAAGTAAACCCGCGTGTGGTTGAAGCCTATTTGGGTAAGCCAAGATGAAAGTTCTTGATATCAAAAATTTCTCGGCGGGCTACGGTCGTTTGCGCGTGTTGCACAATATTTCGCTGTCGGTTCAAGAGGGCAGTGTTGCAGTCTTGCTGGGTGCAAACGGCGCCGGCAAAACTACAACCTTGCGCGCGATCAGTGGTTTGATCAAAAGTGAAGGAAGCGTCTTGCTTGATGGCCAAGAAACGCGCGGCTTAAGCCCTGATCGGATTGCGCGCCTCGGTGTTGCACATGCGGCCGAGGGCCGCGGTACCTTTACCGATTTGACTGTCGAAGATAATTTGCGCGTTGGTGCCTTTAGGCGAACCGACAAAAGCGAAATCGCAGCTGACATTGAAAAAATGTACGTGTTGTTTCCACGGCTACGCGAACGCTACCAACAAAAGGCGGGTAGTTTGAGCGGCGGTGAGCAGCAGATGCTTGCGGTGGGACGAGCCCTGATGTTGCGCCCGCGCGTATTGTTGCTTGATGAACCCTCGCTAGGGTTAGCGCCTGTCATTATTAATGATCTGTATGACACCTTAGCGCGTGTAAATAAAGAGTTACGTATCACCATGCTGATTGTTGAGCAAAATGCCAACTTGGCGTTGCAGATTGCGGACTATGCTTACGTACTTGAGTCTGGGGTGATTTCGTTGCAAGGCCCTGCACAAGAGATCGCCTCGCATGATGGTGTGCGTGCGGCCTACCTTGGGGACATCTGATGATTTATTTTTTACAACAGTTACTCAATGGTCTTGCGACCGGTGCGATCTATGCCTCGCTGGGGTTGGCGTTGGTATTGATTTATCGTACAACCAATATCGCTAATTTTGCGCAAGGAGAAATGGCAACATTTTCGGCATTTTTAACTTGGCAGCTGACCGAGTTTGGTCTGCCGATCGGTTGGGCCATTTTAATTTCGCTCGGTTTGTCGTTGATCCTAGGTGCAGTCACCTATGTCTTGATTGTGCGACCTGTGCAATATAAAGACGAGATGACGATCATCATCGTGACGCTAGGTTTGTTTCTGGCGTATAACAGCGCCACCGGTGCGATTTGGGGCTTTATGCAAAAGGCTTCGCCTAGTCCGCTGCCTGAGCAGACCTGGACATTTGGCACCCTGCGTATTGGTGCCGAACTGCTGGCGTTTGTCGCAGTGTTAGTGACGATTTCAGTCGGGTTGTATGTCTTATTTCAGCGCACACGTTTAGGTATGGCACTTCGTGCTGCGGCGTCTAATGCGCAGTCGGCGCAACTGGTAGGTATCCCTTACACCGCGATGATGACCTTGGGCTGGGGAATGGCTGCGGCGCTAGGCTCGGTCTCTGGAGCCCTGGTTGCATCGCGACTGACCCTGGATCCCAACATGATGGGCGATGTAATCATCTACGCGTTTGCGGCAGCGGTCGTTGGTGGGCTCAGCAGCTACTTGGGCGCTGTGGTGGGGGGCATTGTCGTGGGCGTATCGCAATCCTTTTCGACCGCGTATTTGCCTGCGCTTGGCTCAGACTTGCAGATTATTGTGCCCTTGTTGCTCATTGTTGCGGTTTTGATTGTCAAGCCTGAAGGCTTGTTTGGTAAAGCCGTGCAGGTGAGGGTATGAACATGACGGTTAAACATTGGTTGCTAGGTGTGCTTGTGGCGATACTACTTGCAGTGACGCCACTTATTGCCCCGAGTTATTTGACGTTTCAATTGACAGGGGTGATGGCCTATGCGGTGGCTGCAATTGGCCTGAACCTGATCATTGGGTATGCCGGTCAGATTTCACTGGGACATAATGCTTTTTTTGCTTTAGGGGCTTACACCGCTGCGTTAAGCGTTGCACATTTACACGTGCATTACGTTGTGTCAGTGTTGATCGCAGCCGCTGTCACGTTTGTAGTGGGGTTTTTAGCGGGCTTTCCGGCGCAACGCTTAAAAGGTCTTTATCTAGCCTTGATTACTTTAGTGCTCGCAGTATCTGTGTCGCCGGTGATCAAGCACTTTAAGGCCTATACAAACGGGATGTCAGGGTTAGCGGTTGATCGCCCTTCGCCGCCAGCTTGGTCGGGTCTGACGCAAGATGCTTGGGTGTATTACGTCGTGTTGTTGTTTACCGCAGTGTGTTTTTTCTTAGCCCGAAATTTTGTGGCTGGCAGCACAGGGCGCGCGCTGACGGCGGTACGTCAAGCTCCACTGGCGGCGTCTTCGATGGGAGTTGATGTCAATGGTTACAAAGTGCTGATCTTTGGTCTGGGCTCTATGTTTGCCGGCATTGGCGGTGCGATTTTTAATTTCTCGATCGGATTCATTGCCCCCGATTCTTTTAATCTCTTGCTGTCGGTCAGTTTTCTTGCTGCAATCGTGGTGGGCGGCTTAGGAACTGTGTGGGGCGCGTTGGTAGCGGGTTTGTTTTTACAGTTTGTGCCCTCGTATGCCTCAGACATCAGCAATGCTTTGGCGGGCGCCGTGTACGGCGGGATCCTGATCGTGTGCATGTTCTTTATGCCAAAAGGCATCGTGGGTTCAGCGATTGTTTGGCTGCGTGAGCGTCAGACTGTAAAAAATTGAAAGGTAGAAAATGCGTTTAGCAATTTTGGATGATTATTTGGGTATTGCGCAGACGATTGTTGATTGGAGCGTGGTGCCAGGGCTTGCTGTCGTTGGGTTTCGTGATCATGTGCACGATCAAAATGAGTTGATTGATCGCTTGGCAGAGTTCGATGTGGTGATGCGGATTCGTGAGCGCACTGAGTTTCCGCGCGAGGTGCTGGCTCGTTTGCCGAAGTTAAGATTGATCTTGGCAACTGGCATGCGCAATGCGCGTTCGATTGATTTGCATGCTGCCGACGAGCTGGGCATTGTTGTCAGCACGACCGAGGCGCAACATCAAACCACCGTTGAAGTGACCTGGGCCTTGATTCTTGGGCTGTTTCGCTCGATTCCCCAAGAAAGCGCCTCGTTACGTGCCGGTGGCTGGCAGGTGAGCTTGGGTCGTGGGCTGGCGGGCAAAACCCTAGGCATTGTTGGGCTGGGCAATATGGGGATCCCTGTTGCGCAGATCGGCCAGTTGTTTGGCATGAAGGTTGTGGCCTGGAGTCGCAACATGACGCCAGAGCGTGCGGGCGCCTATCAGGTTGAGGCCGTTTCAAAAGAGGTGCTATTTCGTCAAGCCGATGTGATTACGATTCATATGCCTCTCAGTGATGATACGCTGGGACTGGTCTCAGCGGCAGACATCGCCCTCATGAAAAAAGATGCCTTTTTGATCAACACCTCGCGCCCACAAATCGTGGCTGAGGGCGCGCTGCTCGAGGCGCTTGAGCAGCGGCGTATTGGTGGGGCAGGGCTCGATGTGTTTGAAGTTGAGCCACTTCCCTTTGATCATCCGTACCGAACCTTGCCTAACGTGCTGGCAACGCCGCATATCGGCTTTGTGACTAAAGAGAACATGGAAGAGTTTTTCCATACTTCACTCAAGAATTTATTAGCTTTTTTGGGCGGTTCGCCGATTAACGTGATTAATGGTGCAAGGCCATTTTTGCCAGATTCGCAAGTGTCAAAACAAATGCACGCCAAGGGCGTCTGAGGGCGAGCCCTTTGCCCTCTGTCGCTGCGCTCACGCAATGTGGGCGCAATGAATCGGTATGTTCACTTTGTGTTTGCGCACCTTGAAGTAAGATGTACTCAATACAATGCATTGAAGTACTATATTAAATGACTGTAAATAACTGATTATTAAATAATAATTTAATCTAATCTGTTGTTCTTTTTATTTTAAATGACTCAACACCGACCGCAGCGCAGTCTGGATAAACGTCTGGTTTAGCGGTGGATACGCGGGCCGCACGTACCAAAGGGTGTGCCAACATGCGCTTCATGATCTCGTCACAAAGAGTTTCTTGCAGCTGAATGTGGCCGGGCGCGATAATGTCGGCAATGGTTTGACGCATAAAGTCGTAGTCAACCACCTCAGCTAGGTCATCACGGCTTGGCGTGTTGTCGGTGAGTGGTACGTACAAATCGACATTGACGATGACACGTTGTTCGCCTTTTTTTTCAAACTCGTGCACACCGATGTTCATGTTGATCTCAAAATCCTTGAGAAACAATCGGCGGCAATTTGATAGGTCAGCGTGCTGAATTAAGGCAAGAGTCATTTGAGTGTCAAAAAGGGTTTAAAAAAGTAAAAAATCGAAAAGGAATCTCAAGTCAAAAACATCACATCGCGCTTTGAAGGGTTGAGGTGCTGTCCACCGTCAACAAAAAGTGTAGTGCCCGTGATGGCATGTGCCGAGGCTAAGTAGACCACAGCCTCGGCGATATCCTTGGGCGACGAAGATTTGCCTAACGGTGTTTGTTGGTGCGCCCGCTCAAAACCTTCTTGGGTTTGATCGCCGGATATTAAGGTGAGCCCAGGTGCCAGCCCAACCACTCTGAGTTCGGGGGCATACGCTTGAGCAAGCAAGGTGGTGGCTTGGTAGAGGGCTGATTTTGACAAGGTGTAAGACAAAAAATCTGGATTTGGATTAGCCAGTTTTTGATCTAACAAATTAATGATTACCGAAGGATGCGTGAACGCGCGTGCAGAGTTTTCTTTTGCGCTTAGGCGTGCGCGATACAGATCGCGGCTGAGCGCAATCGGTGCCACTGCGTTGATTTGCATGTGCGTTGCAAATTGCGCAGGGCTAAAATTTTCGGCACTATCAAAGGCGAATAACGAGGCGCTGTTGACGATGCAATCTGGCAGGCCAAGCGCGGCCGTACATTGTTCAACCAACGAATCGACCTCGGGTTGTTTTGCAAAGTCTGCCCTGAGCATAACTGCTCGGCGGCCCAGACGTTGAACTGCGAGCACGGTCTCTTGTGCCTCGGCGGTCGACTGACCATAATGCACGCCAATATCCCACCCGTCTTGCGCTAAACGTAAGGCAATCGAACGGCCTAGTCGCTTTGCAGCGCCGGTCACTAATGCAATCTTTGCAGAAGCATCCATCACACGCCCTCATCAGTTTGATCATTCATGTTTTGACTTCGCAGCCTTGATAACTTTTGGCAATACATTGTGTGGCAAGATCTTGTGCTCGAGTCACTGCGTCTTTTGACATCGTTTCAGAAAGTTCGGTCAAGGTGCGTACGGCGCTTTGGTCGCCCAGCCCACGCGCGATATCAAGCCACATGTAAGCCAAAATTTTATTCTGCGCCACGCCCAAGCCCTTTGCGTATAACGTACCGAGTTGACGCTGGGCATGTGGGTCGCCTTGGGCCGCAGCCTGCGCAAACCATTTGCGGGCTTCCGCAGGATTGGGCTTGACCCCAAAACCATTCAGATTCATCAAGGCTAAGCGATACTGTGCGTTGGGTTCGGCGGCCGCGGCCGCTAAGCCGTACCAGTGCAAGGCTTTCTGATCGCTGTGTGCCACGCCTCGGCCAGCTTCGTACATAAACCCTAAGTGGTATTGCGCACTGGTATGCCCTTGTGCAGCGGCTTTTTCATACCAAGCACGCGCGTTTTTATAGTCTTGTGCAACGCCTTGACCGTTGTCGTACAACACCCCCAGCATATTTTGCGCTTCGGCGTGACCACTCAGACCCAACTGGTTGAGTTGTTTGACCGCTTCTTGGGTTTTGCCGTCGTCAAAGAGCTCCATGATGTCTGGGACTGTTTGTGCTTGACTGTTCAAACATAACAACATGAGGCTAGAGGCAAGTAAATGGCCGAGCGTCATGTGATCTTGATCGACAGATCAGGCAGGCGATCGAGTTTGCACAGGATGACATCGCCCTTGACGACAGGGCCGACATTTTCGGGTGTACCCGAGTAAATAATGTCGCCCGCGAATAATTCGTTCGCTTCTGAAAGTTTTGAAATTTGCTCAGCCACTGACCAAATCATTTGATCCAACGTTGCACGTTGTTTAATGACACCGTTCACGGCAAGAGAAATCGATTCTTTTGAAAAGCTACCGATCGTACTGACAGGGTAGATCGGCCCAATGGGCGCCGAACGATCAAACGATTTACCGATCTCCCAGGGCTTTTTCTGGTCGCCGAGCAGGCGTTGTAAATCGCGTCTGGTCATGTCTAATCCCAAGGCGTAGCCATACACGTGATCAAGTGCGCGCTCAATCGAAATGTCTTTGCCACCAGACTTAAGTGCTGCCACTAATTCAACTTCGTAGTGGTAGTTTTTGGTCAGACTCGGGTAGGGGTGATCGACCACTTGACCTGGGGCGACGTACTGGATCGCATCGGTCGGTTTTTGAAAAAAGAAGGGGGGTTCGCGCGTTGGATCAGAGCCCATCTCGCGCGCATGCGCCGCATAATTGCGGCCGATACAATAAATGCGACGCACCGGAAACAGTTGGGTGCTGTTGGCAATCGGGATAAAGATCGGCTCAACAGTGAAGAGCGCTTTTGAAGCGTCATGTGCACTCGCCGCGCGGTTGACACCAACTGCGGCCGTTGCTGCAATAGCAGCTAAGCCTGCTTTGAGGCTGTCACGTCTAGAAATCGTGTTCATGGGATACCTCCTGTTTGATCGATCTTGTGCGTAGTGTTGCGTGTGAAGACAACACGCGCCGCTGCTTATTGCAATAGGTTGCTGCGAATCTTTGAATAACCACTGGCTAAATCATAGGCGTGCCCAAGTTGTAGCACGCGCATGTCGTTCTGCACGGGGCCGATAATCTGTAGTCCAACGGGTAGCCCTGTGCTGGTAAACCCCGCGGGTGCGGCAAGGGTTGGCAGGCCCGCCATCGTGGCTGGGATCACCGATTGCATCCAGCGGTGGTAAGTATCCATGGTTTTTCCGGCGATCTGCTTAGGCCAGTGCTCTTCGGCGGCAAACGGGCTGACCTGCGACGCGGGCATCACCAAAAAGTCAAATTGTTCAAACAGGCGACGAAGCTCTTGATACCAAGCCGTGCGCACTTTGGCGGCTGCAAAAACTTCGGGGCCTGACAAGGCCAGGCCGCGTTCGATCTCCCACACCGCTTCGGGCTTGAGTAAAGCGCGCGAACTGGACGAGTGATAGTGGTGGGCATTGCCCCCCGAAAACGTAAAGCTGCGCAACGTGAGCCAGGCGTTCCAGAGTTGCTCAAGATCAAAGTTTGGCACCACCGCGTCAACAGTGCAGCCAATCGTTTTAAAGTGTTCAAGCGCGGTTTCGGTGATGCCTAAGAGGCCCGCTTCTGTAGGTAAATGACCGCCCAAATCGCCTAGCCAGCCAATGCGGGTGCCGCGTAACTCGCGCTCAAGTGGTTGCTCAAATAATTTGATATCGTCTTGTCTGCGCGATAACGGCAGACGAGCGTCAAACCCCGCTTGCACCGAGAGCAACAATGCCAAATCAGGGATGTTGCGCGCCATGGGACCCGTGACGCTAAATTGCTGAAAAAAAACTTCTTCGCCCGGACCGTGTGGCACACAGCCTGGCGAAGTTCGAAAGCCAAACACGTTGTTAAAGGCGGCTGGTGTACGTAGCGACCCCATCATGTCAGAGCCGTCTGCAACAGGCAGCATGTTCAAGGCAAGCGCCACGCCCGCGCCGCCACTGCTGCCACCCGCGCAGCGCGAGGGATCAAACGCGTTACGGGTGATTCCGTACACGGGGTTGTAGGTGTGTGCGCCCAAGCCAAATTCAGGCGAGTTGGTGCGCCCGACAAAAATCGCCCCAGCGGCGCGCACGCGCGCATTGGCCGCTGAGTCTGTCGTGGTGATTTGACCTTTAAAAATCGGCGAGCCGTTGGTGGTGATCATGCCCGCCACGGGCGCGATGTCTTTTGGCGCCTGTGGAAATCCGTGTAGGACACCCAGACTTTGTTTGCGATCTAACTGCGCATCGCGTTCGCGAGCCACGGTAAAAAGAGCTTCGGGCTCAGGCATGGCCACAAGGGCATTTACGATTGGATTTTGCTGGTCAATCTGAACCAAAAACGCTTCTAGAACCTCGACACAAGAGACCTCGCGGCGATGGATTGCACGCGACAGGCTCACAGCATCGAGTGAAACAACAGAACTAGAGGGGGGGGTGGCTGAGGTCATAGCAAAAACTCGTATAAAACAGCTATTGTGCCACTTCAGCGCGCGGGGTGGCTCGTGCGCCGTTAGTCCGGCGCGACCTTGGTTGGCTAAGGGTTTTGCCAGATCGTCTCGTGCGATCGATTTTGCAAGACGCAACGGATTCGCTGACCCATTGCTAATTTCTACCAAAATTAGGCGTCAATGGGGTATCTTGTGAGCTCGAAAACAATATGAATTGCGCCAACAGGCCAACCGGAGCAAATTTGACCCGCTTGCGGCTGTGTCTCAATACAAGGACAGAGCAAAAAATGAGTTGGACCCCCGAATTAGAAGAGTTAGCCCTCAGAAAAAAACTATCACTCACTATGGGTGGCGAAGATAAGGTAAAGCGGCAACACGATAACGGCAAGTTAACGGTTCGCGAGCGCATTGAGCAACTCGTCGATGCGCAGACCTTTCGCGAGGTGGGGGGGCTTGCTGGGACGGCCACCTATGACAGCGATGGGAAATTAGTCAGTGTCATGCCGTCGAATGTCATCATCGGTCGGGCGCAAATTAATCAGCGGCCTGTCGTGTTGGTGGGCGATGATTTTACGGTGCGCGGCGGTGCCAATGATGGCGCAGTGGGCGACAAAATGATTTTTGCCGAACAAATGGCTTGTGATTTACGCTTGCCACTCGTGCGCTTGATCGATGGTACGGGTGGGGGCGGCTCAGTTAAAAATATCGAAAAAATGGGCCATGCCTTATTGCCCAAAATGAAAATCTGGACATCCATTACCCGCAGTTTGGCGCAAGTGCCTTGCGTGTCGTTAGCCTTGGGGTCGGTGGCGGGGCAGGGCTCAGCGCGCGTATCGGCCAGTCATTATTCGGTGATGGTCAAAGACACCTCGCAGTTATTTGTCGCGGGCCCGCCGGTGGTCGCCCGCATTGGCCAACACTATACAAAAAACGAGTTGGGCGGCAGCCAGATTCATGCGCGCAATGGCGTGGTCGATGACGAGGTGGCTTCTGAGGCTGACGCCTTTATCGCCGCTCGCCGTTTCTTATCGTATCTGCCTGCTTCGGTTCATGAACTGCCACCGCGTGCTGTGGTACCAACCGAAACGCTTGATCAAAGCTGGTTGCGCAACGCGATCCCAAAAGATCCCCGCAAGGTTTATAAAATCAGACCCATCATTGAGGCCTTGGTTGATCCGGGTTCATTTTTAGAAATGGGTAAGCAGTGGGGGCGCGCCCTTGTAGGAGGCTTGGCGCGTGTCGATGGCTGGCCAGTAGTCTTTGCCGCAAGTAACCCCTATCATTACGGCGGTGCCTGGGATCGACAAACGTCTGACAAGTTTGTGCGCATGATTGACTTAGCTGAGACGTTTCATTTGCCCTTGATCAATATGGTGGATGTGGCCGGCTTTCAGATTGGCATTGAGGCTGAGCAAGATGGCGTGATGCGCGCGGGCGTACGTGCCTTAACGGCGGTATCCCAGTCGACCGTACCGTGGTGCTCGGTGATCATGCGTCGCGCGTTTGGCGTTGCTGCTGCTGGCCATCAAGCACCAGGGCGTTTTAATTTTCGGTATGCCTGGCCGTCAGCCCAATGGGGCTCGCTGCCCATCGAGGGTGGTTTAGAGGTCGCTTACCGCGCCGAAATCGAAGCCGCACCAGATCCTAAGGCGAAACACGGCGAGATCGAAGCGCGCGTGCGAAGCTTGACCTCACCGATGCGAAGTGCCGAGGCGTTTGTGATCGAAGACATCATCGACCCCGCCGAGACGCGTGCTGCGTTAGTTGAGTTTGCAACGCTCGCAGCGCCTCTACGACAGGCGGGTGTTCGAACAGTCACTTATCGGCCGTAAGGTGTTGAGAAATTAATAACCGGAGTGTAAAACATGCACGTAGTCTCATTAAAAATCGGTGCGGCAGTATTGCTAGGGTTAACCGTTACAGCGAACGCGTTTGCGCAAACTGCAGACAGCTACCCCAACCGCTCAATCACGATGGTGGTGGCGTTTCCGGCCGCGGGCACCACTGATATTCTTGCGCGCTTAATTGGCCAAAAGCTCACCGACAAATTTAAGCAAACAGTGGTCGTTGAAAATCGGCCGGGTGCCGGCGGTAATATTGGCACAGCGTTTGTGGCGAAGGCAGCCCCTGATGGTTACACCATCATCATGGGTACGATCGGTACGCAATCGATCAACCCAAGCTTGTACAAAAAGATGCCGTACGACGCGGCTAAAGATTTTGCGCCAATTACCCGGGCCGCGATGGTACCCAATTTATTGGTGGTTAACAAAGACGCACCCTTCAACACGTTGCCAGAAATGATGGCCTATGACAAGGCGAATCCTGGCAAGCTGACCTACGGCTCATCGGGCAATGGCACCACGCTGCATCTTTCGGGTGAGTTGTTTAACTTGATGAGCGGCTCGAAAATCACCCACATCCCTTACAAGGGGAGCACCCCCGCCGTTGCCGATTTAATGGGGGGTCAAATTTCAATGATTTTTGACAATATGCCGTCGGTGATTCAACAAGTTAAAAGCGGGCGTCTGAAGGCGCTTGCAGTGACGTCTGCCCAGCGTAACCCGCAGCTGCCCGAGATCCCTACGATTCAAGAGGTTGGGGTGGTTGGGTACGAGGTATGGTCGTGGTTCGGCTTGTTGGCGCCAGCGGCAACACCTAAACCAATTGTTGATAAATTAAATGCCAGTATTGTCGACATTATTAAACAGCCCGACGTACAGGCCAAAATCATCGAACTCGGGGCGGTGCCCGTACCCGAAACCTCGGCAGAGTTTGGTGCGTTCATCGAGGCCGAAACTCTTAAATGGGCCAAAGTGATCAAAGAGGCGGGTATCGGCATGGATTGAGCGCCTCTGCGCTTTTGTTGCCTGCTTGCGTATTGGCCCTGAGCGAGAGGGCTGCAAATTAAGAAATCGATCAACAATGTTCTGGCGGGGATCAGTGCTGGCGGTGGATGCTGTACGATACAAAAAATCATAAAAAATACTTTACTCAGGAGACCATCATGTTTAAGCAATCATTACTATTCGTCGCGCTCGCTGCAACTCTTAGTGCTATGCCTGTGCAAGCGCAAGACAAGATTTCTGGTGGTGTCGTCAAGATTGGCGTATTGACCGATCTGTCTGGCTTGTACATGGGCAACGTGGGCCCGGGTTCAGTCTTAGCCTCGAAGCTTGCAATTGAAGAATTTGGTGGCAAAGTCGCGGGTAAACCGATTGAGCTAGTCGTCGCTGATCACTTGAACAAAGCGGACGTTGCAGCCGCGCGCGCGCGCGAATGGATTGATCGTGATGGCGTGGACGTCGTGACCGAGCTTGGCAATAGTGCGGTCGCCCTAGCTGTGATGAACATCGCAGCAGACAAAAATCGTATGACGATGGCCACAGGTGCCGGAGCGTCGCGCATAACAGGCGCAGATTGCAAGGCAACGAATGTGATGTGGGTGTACGACACCTACGCCTTAGCTAAAGTCGGAACATTACCTTTGGTTCAGGCGGGGGCAAAAAAATGGTATTTCATCACGGCTGATTACGCCTTTGGTCATTCGCTTGAGGGCGATGGCATGCGCTTTATTAAAGAGGGTGGTGGTTCAGTCGTTGGCTCTTCGCGCTACCCTTTTCCGGGCAATGATTTTTCGTCGTTTTTAATCTCAGCGCAAAGTAGTGGCGCCGACGCCGTTGCCTTTGCAAGTGCGGGCGGAGATTTGCAAAACGAAATCAAACAAGCCAACGAGTTCGGCTTAGGAAAAAAACAAAAATTGGTTGCGATGTTAATGAGTATTGCCGACGTACACGGCGTTGGTCTGCAAGCAGCGCAGGGCATGAATTTTGCCGAAACGTTTTACTGGGATTTGGATGACGAGACGCGCAAATTTTCGAAACGGTTTTTTAACGAAATGGGCAAAATGCCAACAGCTTTGCAGGCAGGTCAATACTCGGCCGTTTTAAACTATCTGCGTGCGGTCGAAAAGTCGGGAAGCGATGATGTGGCCGATGTGATGAAAACCTTACGCGAGATGCCCATTCAAGATGCGTTTGCGCGCAACGCAAAATTACGGGCAGATGGCAAATTGATACACGATACCTATCTTGTGTCGGTCAAGTCTCCCGCTGAATCAAAAGCCCCTTGGGATTACTACAAAATCGTAAAAACTGTGTCGGGTGAGGATTCGTTTAACCCGTTGTCTGAAAGCCAGTGCCCGCTCGTCAAAAGATAACACGATCAACTCAACGATCAACTCAACGATCAACTAAAGAGCTCAGCCATGATGGATGTTTTGTGGTGTGAAACGTTGGCGTTTAAAGTCAACGCCGATGAAAGATTGGTTTGGCGGGGGCGTCATGTGTCAACTGCATTTTTACTGCAAGTGGATCAAGCCGAGTTTGTGATTCAGATCTTGGCTGGGCGTATTGCGGCAGTAAAAAAGGGCTCCTTTCCAATCGCCGACTGGGTCTTTGCGTTGCGTGCCAACGAAGCCGCTTGGCACGAGTTTCTACAACCAATTCCTAAACCTGGCTTTCATGACGTGATGGCGATGCTTAAGCTTAAACATCTGACGATGGAAGGCGATTTATATCCGCTGATGTCGCACCTGTTGTATTTCAAAGATGTTTTGGCGAGCGTACGTGGCAACGAGGTGACAGCATGATGGATGACAGCACAAGCAAAAACAGCACGAGTGTCGACAGCCTGAGTCACCACGGCGTGAGTGCACACGTTTTTGTCGAACCTATTGTCGGTCGTTACATGCACTTGACCTTTAATGGTCAACACCATCGCGTGTATGTTGAAGAGGCCGGTACAGGTGTGCCCTTGCTATGCTTGCACACTGCTGGCGCTGACACGCGCCAGTACCGCGCACTCATGAACGACACCGAGTTGCTTCAACAATTTAGGGTGATTGCGTTTGATCTGCCCTGGCATGGTAAATCGTCGCCGCCCGAAGGCTGGCAAAACAGCACCTACCGTTTATCGTCAAAGGATTACACCCAAGCGATTTTGGCGGTTGCCGATGCCCTGCAGTTGGATCAGCCGATTGTGATGGGTTGCTCGATTGGTGGGCGTATTGTGCTACATCTGGCACTTGAGCACCCCGAACGTTTTGGGGCAGCGATTGGTTTGCAGTCTGGTGCCCACGTTGAGCCCTACTACGATCTCGAATGGTTACATCGCTCGGATGTACATGGCGGCGAGATTGCGGCTGGAATCGTTTCGGGATTAATCGGCCCACTGAGTCCTGTGCTGCACAAGTGGGAGACCCTTTGGCACTACATGCAGGGCGGGCCTGGCGTGTTTAAGGGCGATTTGTTTTTTTATAACGCGGATGGCGACATTCGCGATCGCGTTAAAAAGATTGACACAAAAAAATGTCCGCTTTGGCTGCTGACCGGCGAATACGATTATTCATGCACACCAGAAGATACGGCCTTTTTAGGCAAGACGATTGAGGGGGTGACTTGGCAAATTATGCAGGGGATGGGACATTTTCCGATGAGTGAAGATCCTGAAAAATTTCTGACCTACCTCAAACCCGTTTTGCAACAAGCCTTGCGCGCGCGCGCTGCATGACCGGTCAGTCTGCCGGGTGTTGCTGAAATCACCTGCCGGCTAGCGCCTGCGGACCAAGTCACCGCGACTGCCCTACAATCGAGTTAGTCTTTCAATTTTTGCTTTTCATGAAAAATATACTGAATCGGTTGTGGCTCGCAGCTTTGCAGCCTCAGGCCACCCGTTGGCTTGTCTTGGGTTCCGGCTTTTGGCTGGGTTGCCTGTCGTGGGTGCGACACCTGCACCTGCCCGACGAAGGGCGCTATGTGGGCGTGGCTTGGGATATGGCACGCGCAGACAGTTTTTTAGTGCCGTTGATGAATGGCTTACCGTATTTTCATAAGCCGCCGCTCTTTTATTGGTTGACTGACCTGTCGGTGCTGGTGTTTGGCGCACATGAGTGGTCGGTACGCATCCCGTCTTGGCTGGCGGCTTGGTCAAGCGCGATTGCTTTGTATTTTTTTATACGCAAGCAGCGTGGCTTAAAACAGGCGACTTTGAGCTTAATCATCCTGTGCACCCTGCCTTTATTCTATGGCGGTGCCCAATACGCAAATCTTGATATGTTGGTCGCGGGGCTGATCTCACTGACGATTCTTGCCGGCGCAGAGGCGGTGTTGCGCAGTGAACAGGGGCAGCCCTACCGTTGGTTCTCGGTGGCGGCGGCGGTATTTGCCGGCTTGGCGATTTTGGCAAAAGGCTTGATCGGTTTAGCCTTGCCAGGGGGCGTTTTGTTCTTTTGGCTAGTGTTTTCAAAGCGCTGGCGTAAGCTTGGTGTGTTGCTTTGGACACCCGCCATCATGGCGTTTGTCGCGGTGACCTTGCCATGGTTTTGGGCAATGCAGGTTAAGTTTCCTGAGTTTTTCAATTATTTTTTTATTCATCAACAATACGAACGCTTCGTGAGTGAAAGCTTTAATAATCCTCAACCGATGTGGTTCTATTTGCCGGTGCTCTTTGGTATGACCTTGCCATGGTCGCTTGGCTTGCTCGCTGCATTTAATCGCCGTTTTTGTCAAAGCGCCTTGCAATCGTTTGGCTTGCTGATGCTAAGTTGGCTATTGTTGATTTTGATCTTTTTTTCTATCCCCGCTTCAAAACTGATTGGTTATATTTTGCCCGCGCTGCCACCCTTGGCTGTGCTAAGCGCAGAGGCATTGCTGTTTGCTTTGCAAGGCCGTTGGGCTGCACACATTCCACGCACAATCGCGACCTACTTTGTCATTGCAAGCTTAGCCTGCGTCGCGGGGATGGGGGTGTTTCGTTTCATCCAAACCGATACCGCTTATGTCATGGGCGCACAGATTGCAGCGCAAAAAAAGCCGACTGATGTGTTTGTGTATGTGCGCAGTTATCCCTTTGATTTAGCTTTTTACGCTGGCGCGACTGAGCCTGCCTGGGTGGTCGAAAACTGGGAAAACATCCCAAAGCGCGATAACTGGCGCAACGAATTAGCGGATGCCGCAAGGTTTAATCCTGAGGTTGGCCAGCAGACGCTGATCAACTTCAAAGAGTTGATGGTACGACTGTGTGCGAGCGAGCAACGCGTATTTTGGTTACGCGGCGATGAATGGGTCGTTCAGCATCTGCCTTTTTTGCTACAGATACCCCCTTTCTTTTTACAACCAGATGGAGGTCGTGTCTGGAAACTTGAAACAGACGCCGCCTTTAAGGCTAAGCTCTGCTCCAAAACAGAATAACCAACGCCAAATCACTTACCAATTTTCTTCAATCCCGGAGACTTGCGCATGACGACCGACCTCAAAAAACCAACAATCAAAACCCCCGAGTCATTACGCAGCGCACGCTGGTTTGCCCCAGATGATTTACGCTCGTTTGGTCATCGTTCGCGCGCCATGCAAATGGGTTATGGTCCAGAGGACTGGGCCGGTAAGCCAGTGGTGGGCATTATCAACACGTGGTCGGATATCAACCCTTGCCATAGCCATTTCAAGCAACGTGTTGAAGACGTCAAGCGCGGCGTGTTGCAAGCGGGCGGGTTTCCAATTGAGTTGCCGGCGCAGTCGCTGGCCGAGCAGTATGTCAAGCCCACCACCATGCTCTATCGCAACTTATTGGCGATGGACGTTGAAGAACTGCTGCGCTGCCACCCGATTGATGGCGCAGTGCTCATGGGCGGGTGCGATAAGACGACGCCTGCGTTGTTGATGGGCGCCACCAGCGCTGGGTTACCAATGATCTATGTCCCAGCGGGCCCTATGTTACGCGGCAACTGGCAGGGTAAAACGCTTGGCTCAGGCTCTGACGCTTGGAAGTTTTGGGACGATCGCCGTGCCGGCTTGATTAACCAAACCCAGTGGCTCGAGATCGAAGGTGGTATCGCGCGAAGCCATGGCACCTGTATGACCATGGGTACGGCCAGCACGATGACAGCCATTGCCGAAGCCCTCGGCATGACACTGCCTGGCTTCTCATCCATCCCTGCGCCTGATTCAAACCACATGCGCATGAGCGCCGAGTCGGGGCGCCGGATCGTCGATATGATCTGGGAGGATCTGACTCCAAACAAAATTCAAACACATGCCGCCTTCGAAAATGCGATCGTTGTTGCTATGGCGATGGGCTGCTCGACCAACGCAATTATTCACGTGATCGCACAGGCCAAGCGCGCAGGGTGTGACATTAGCCTTGATGACTTTGATCGCTTTAGCCGGATCGTACCGGTCATCGCCAACGTGCGCCCGAGCGGCGAACAATATCTGATGGAAGACTTTTACTATGCGGGTGGCTTGCCTGGCTTAATGACGCGTATTACTCAGCATCTGCACCTTGAGGTGCTGACAGTCACTGGTAAGACGCTCGGTGAAAATATTGCTGGTGCAGGTGTCTATAACGATGATGTGATTCGCCCCGTCGATCATCCAATCTATGCTGAGGGTGCGCTGGCTGTACTCAAAGGTAATTTAGCCCCTGATGGCTGCGTGATTAAGCCGAGTGCCTGCCCCGAGCACTTACATCGCCACACGGGCCCAGCCTTGGTGTTTGATGACTACCCCTCCATGAAGGCCGTGATCGACAGTGACGATCTTGAGGTGACTGCTGATCACGTTTTGATTTTGCGTAACGCTGGCCCACAAGGTGGGCCTGGCATGCCCGAGTGGGGCATGTTGCCCATGCCTAAAAAACTGCTGAAGCAAGGCGTGCGTGATATGTTGCGCTTGTCGGATGCGCGCATGAGCGGCACAAGTTATGGCGCTTGTGTACTGCATATTTCACCCGAGTCGTATGTGGGCGGCCCCTTGGCGCTAGTTAAAAATGGCGACATGATTTCTGTTGACGTACCAGCCCGCACGATTAACCTCGAGATTTCTGATGCTGAGATGCAGGCGCGTAAAGCAGCCTGGAAAGCACCCGAGCCTCGTTACGAGCGTGGCTATGGCTGGATGTTCTCTAAGCATATTGAGCAGGCCAATGAAGGTTGCGACTTTGATTTCTTGCGCACCGACTTTGGTGGCCCTGTGTCTGAGCCCGATATTTATTAAGCGAGGGCGACGATGAGCACTTTAAATGAAGCTGTTGTGTTTGCAGAGTGCTCTGCGCCTACAAGTGGGGTAGGATCAAACTTTAGGCGCGTTTGATTCGTTGCTGTGCGTCAGCACGCTTGGGCTCTGATCCTGCTGCAGAGCCTCTGGCTAAAAAAAAGAGGGGGGTGGGGTGAACGACGGGGCTCGAACCCGCGACAACCAGAATCACAATCTGGGACTCTACCAACTGAGCTACGTCCACCACAGAGCGAAGATTCTAGCATGTTTGCGCTCAATTTGGCCCCTCTGAGCAGTTTCACGTTTTCACTACAGGCCGACTAAATGACCGAATGGCACGCGCTTTTCTCTGAATACTGGCCGCACGTCTTATTTGCGGTGTCGGGTATTGCTGGCACGGCCGCTGCTGTGCACGCCGCCATGACTAAACAAGATGTGCGGGCCGCGATCGCTTGGGTGGGTGTGGCACTGTTTTCGCCAATTTTCGGGGCCGTGTTGTACTTAGTGGCAGGCATTAATCGCGTGCGTAAAGAGAGCATTACGCAGCCGCGAGCGGGTACGATTTATGCCGAAGACGTGATTGAACGGGTGCTGGTGCATGATGTCTGCGCTGCTGCAGGGGCGCAATTTGTCACGTTAAAAGTGCTGGGCGATAGCGTCAGTCATTTCAATGTATTGAACTTCAACGAGATCCAGACGCTGCGCGGCGGTGACGAAACTTACCCGGCGATGCTCGCCGCGATTCGCGGCGCGACTCAGTCAATTGCTCTGCAGAGTTATATTTTTGATCACGATGTTTTGGGCGTCGAGTTCGTCCAGGCGTTAATCGAAGCGCAGGCGCGCGGCGTGCAGGTGAGGGTGTTGATTGATGCGGTTGGGTCGAAGTATTCGCACCCGCCGATTATCCATATGTTGCTCAAAGGGGGCGTTCAATCGGCGCTTTTTATGCGTCCCTTGTTCGGCTTGCGCCTGGCCTATGCCAACCTGCGAAGCCATCGTAAATTGCTAGTGGTGGATGGCATGCACGGCTTTACAGGCGGCATGAATATTCGGGCAGGGTTTTTGACTGCCGTAGCTAAGGCTGCGGTTACGCAAGATACGCATTTTGAACTGAAAGGCCCGATTGTGCACCAGTTGATTATCAGTTTTGCACATGACTGGCAGTTCACGACCCAAGAAAAACTTAAAGGCCCGGAGTGGTTTGCGCCAGCCCTCGGCCAACGTGCACAGCAAGGGATACCAATGCGCTGTGTAGCCTCTGGCCCGGACGGAACCTTGGGTAGTACGCACAATATGTTGCTCGGTGCCTTGTCGGTGGCGCAGCATCATGTGCGGATCCAATCGCCCTATTTTTTACCAGATCTTGTGTTGATTGCCGCGTTGTCGACCGCTGCGCGCAGGGGGATTGTGGTGGATATTGTTGTGCCAGGCGCCAACAATTTGAGGTTGGTGAATGCCGCCATGATGGCGCAGCTTGACCAACTTATTTTGACGGGGTGCCGTATTTGGCAAGCCCAAGGTAATTTTGATCATTCTAAATTGTGCACGGTTGACGGCGGGTGGTCATACGTCGGCTCGTCAAACATTGACCCGCGTAGCCTGCGCTTGAATTTTGAGCTCGACCTTGAGGTGTACGACCGCGGTTTTGCCAAAGAGCTTGAACGCCAAATTGATACCGTGATCGCACAGGCAACACGCATCACCATTCGTACGCTACGACAGCTGCCGTTTTGGCTGCGGCTACGTAATAAGGTGGCGTGGTTAGCGTCGCCTTACTTGTAGCCGTTAGCGTCGCATTACTGTAGCTGGAAGTTGTGTTGCCCTCTAAGGTCGTATAAAGCCGAGTCCGGCTTGCTTAAGGTGCAGTCAAAGGATCAATCTTGGGATCAGCCGCCGGCCCCACGCCTGCCCCTTGGATGTCATAGCGGGTCATAGAGTCTTTCACAACGCCTTGCGCTTTCATCTCTTCAACAAAGCTACGCAAAAACAAAGCGGCCTCGGGGCCTTTTGTTTTGGGAAGGCCCATGGCTTGATTAATCACCATAAAACGCTCGGCCAACATCCGCACGCCGGCCACACCCTTGGTGTCGGCCTCAAGCTGTTGCTTGACCCCTGCAGCGACTTCAAAGCCTTTTTCTAGAAAGCTTGAAACGACCACTTGTGATGACGCCACGCGTTCGAGTGGAGCATTTTTGAGATGGCGCGTTAAAAATAAATCATAGGCACTGCCCTTGCCGACGACCACTCGGTTGGTTGCCACATCAACCTGCTCGTTGCGCTCGATGCTTGAGTTGTCGCGCACCAAGTAATACCCTTCAATTTGAACATAAGCGGCCGTGAAGGCGATATCTCTGCCCCGTTCAGGGTCGATCGCAAAAAAACCGACATCAGCACGCCCAGCTTCTAAAGTTGCTACCGATTTGCCGGCCGTTTCGTTGACGATCAACTCAACGGGTACACCCAGTTTTTTTCCAAGTTGCATCGCAAGGTCGATAGAAATACCGAAAGGTTTGCCCTGCGCGTCACGGTTTGCCAAAACGGGGTTACCCATATTGAGCGAGGCGCGTAGTACGCCAGTGGGTGCAAAAGTTTTGATCAGATCGGCTTGCATAGCTAAAGTATCCTTATTTTCTTTTGTGGTTTGGGCGAGGCTCGTGCTGCCATTCGTGCAAAGCATGAGCACGGCCACAGCAAGAGCCGAAGCAAATATTCTCATCTTTTCCTCCTAAATCTCATTTTTATCCGTTTACGCATAAAACCTGTTCTGAAATCTGACGCACCTATAATAGGCTTTAAACGGTTGTTGTTTTCAAACGGTTGTTGTTTTGATTCCTTTAAATAAGCTTTAGCAAAAATAATGCAGACTCTCTTTTTAAAGTTTTCGCTCGCCTCTCGTGCGCTGTTTGTTGCACTTGCGTTCAGCACGGTTTGTGCAAGCAGTTTGGCGCAGACCAAACCCCCAGGTGCGTTCGCGACCGTCAACGGTGTGGCGGTGCCACAGTCTTTAATTGACACAAACGTCAAGGTTAATGTTGCTCAAGGGCAAAAAGATTCGCCTGAATTACGTCAGGTCATTCAAGACGAGCTTGTTAATCGTGAAATTCTTGCGCAAGAGTCGGCTCGTTTAGGGCTCGATAAAACCACAGAGGCGCAGGCGCAATGGGCGCAAGTGCGTCAGACTTTTTTGGTTGAGCTTTTGCTCAATGATTACATGGCACGCAACCCGATCCCTGAGGCCACGCTCAAGACCGAGTTCGACAGGCAGATGGCGTTGATGAAAGACCAGCAGCAATATCGCCTGAGCTTGATCGTGAGCGCGACTGAGGATCAAGCCAAGGCGGTATTAGCGCGGCTGCGCAAGGGTGAAGCGTTTGCAAAGCTTGCTACCGAGACGTCACTTGATCCAAGCAAAAAAGATGGTGGCAATGTGGGGTGGGTGGTGCCCGCCCAGATCTTGCCGGCCATTTCAAATGTCATGGTGAATTTGACTAAAGGCGCTTTGGCGGCTGCACCGATTCAAACACCAGCAGGCTGGAACATCATCAAACTTGAAGAAACCCGCCCATTCAAGGCGCCCACGTTTGACGAGGCTAAAAACGATATTCGACAAATGCTGGTGCAAAAGCAGCGCTTTGACTACGTCAAACAGTTGCGCGACAACGCAAAGGTGGTGCAGTAACGCCGGCATATCTAGCGCTTCGGGCTGACTGAGTCGCAATACGTCGTTGGTTTTTTTGCCTGCGGACAGTGTGCACTGCTCGCTGACGGGACTGGGCAGCGTTGCTGTCGAGCCAGTTTTTATGATGATGTAAATTTTTGGTGCTGCCGACTGGAGTCGAACCAGTGACCCACGCCTTAGAAGGGCGTTGCTCTATCCAACTGAGCTACGGCAACATGTGCCAACATTTTAACGTAATGCGCGAAAATTCTCTTCGCTCGGGGCAATAGTTTGACCGCCTCTGAATCCATTTTTTTGATAAAGATCCATGTCGCAACTGTTTGTGGTGCATCCCGAGAACCCTCAGCCCCGTTTGCTCAAGCAGGCGGCGCAAATGCTGCAAGAGGGTGGCTTGGTGGCAGTGCCCACCGATTCAAGTTACGCGGTAGTGGCTCGGCTCGACGATAAGGGGGCGGCTGACGCTTTGCGAAAGCTGCGTGGGCTTGACGACCGTCATCACCTGACCATTCTTTGCCGAGATCTGGCCGAAATCAGTCATTTTGCGCGTGTCGATAATGCGCAGTATCGGTTGCTCAAGCTGGCCACGCCTGGGCCTTGGACTTTTATCCTTGAGGCGTCACGCGAGGTGCCTCGTCGTGTGTCGCACCGGTCACGTAAAACCATCGGGATTCGGGTGCCGGCGCATCCGGTTACTCTTGCCTTGCTAGAACACGCTCAATCTCCGCTTTTGTCGACCACCTTGATCCCTGAGGGCGGCGACTTCGCCCTGAACGACCCCGTCGAGATTCGCGAGCGCTATCAGCATGCTTTGGCCGCAGTCATTGATGCGGGCGCCTGTGCACTTCAGGCGACCACAGTCATTGACTTGACGAGCGCGCCACCAGAAGTGGTGCGACTTGGGCGTGGTGACCCAAGTTTGCTAGGGCTTGCTTGAAATTAGCGTTGTTAGGTACCCAGCGCCAAATAGATGCAGTGTTCATCCGCTTAATCAAGCCGGTATCACTGAAAATTTGTTCGCGCCAGTATTGTGAAGCCCTATTGATCGACCATAAACCTCTACAATTGCCCAATGGAAGATCTGATTCAAACCCTCGCCCTTTACGCCTTGCCTGTGCTCTTGGCGATCACCTTGCACGAGGCCGCTCACGGCTATGTTGCCAAGCTCTTTGGCGATCCAACGGCTTCGCTTGCTGGGCGAGTCAGCTTGAACCCAATCCGTCATATTGATCCAATTGGCACCATTGCCGTCCCAATCGGCATTTTGGCAATGTCTAGCCTCTTTGGCGGCGGGTTTTTATTTGGCTGGGCCAAGCCGGTTCCGGTCGATTTTGGTCGCTTGCGACGCCCCAAGCAAGATATGCTGTGGGTCGCCCTTGCTGGCCCGGGCGCCAACCTGTTCATGGCCATTCTTTGGGCAATCAGCCTGCGCCTACTATTTGACGCAGGCGAGCGCAGCGGCTTTTGGTTTGAAATGGCGCGTGTGGGAATCCATATCAATTTAGTGCTGATGGCCTTGAATTTACTGCCTATTTTGCCTTTAGATGGGGGTCGGGTGCTGTTCAGCTTGTTGCCCAATCGGTTGGCGTGGCAATATGGCCGCATTGAGCCCTACGGCATGTTGATTGTGATCGCCTTGCTGGCCACTGGGGTGCTGAGCGCAGTACTCAATCCCTTGGTTGCGGTCGGAGAACAAGTTGTGCGCCTTTTTTTATAGTTCGCTGCGCAATCCGGTAAACTATCGCAGTTACTTCTTATAGGTGCTCTTGCGCCTTGACTCGCCTTCTGGATCCATTTATGGCCACGATTTCGACCCCTAAAGTCCCCCAGTTCATGGGCAGCATGGTTGCCTTGGTGACGCCGATGCACCCTGATGGCAGCCTTGACTATAAAAGTTTCAAAGCTCTCATTGACTGGCATGCCCAAGAAGGCACCGATGCCCTTGTGATTGTTGGCACCTCTGGCGAATCACCTACGGTAAACGTCGACGAGCATGCCGAGCTCATTCGCGTAGCGGTTGAACATTCTGCGGGTCGTATTCCGGTCATTGCAGGCGTCGGCGCTAACTCAACCAGCGAGGCCATTCATCTGGCCGAGCACGCTAAAAAAGTCGGTGCGCACGCTGGGCTATCAGTTGTGCCCTATTACAACAAGCCATCGCAAGAGGGCATGTATCAACATTTCAAAACCGTGCAAGAGGCGGTTGACCTGCCCACCATTCTGTATAACGTGCCTGGCCGCACTGTGGCAGATCTGGCGCACGATACGGTGTTGCGTTTGGCTCAGGTGCCAGGCGTGATCGGGATTAAAGATGCGACCGGCGATATTGGTCGTGGGGCGTTACTCATTCGTGATGTGCCGTCTGACTTTTTGGTGTTGAGTGGTGATGACGCGACAGCGGCTGCGTTGATTTTGCTGGGTGGTCGGGGCAATATTTCTGTCACCGCGAATATTGCGCCACGCCAAATGCACGAGTTATGCAGCGCTGCGTTGACAGGTGATGTGTCAACAGTGAAGCGCTTAAATAATTTACTAGGGCCTCTGAACAAGCTATTGTTCGTTGAAGGTAACCCGGTACCGGTAAAGTGGGCGTTGGCTCAGATGGCGCGTATTCCTGCCGGGATTCGTCTGCCTCTGGTTCAACTCAGTACACAATTTCAGGCTCCTTTGCGGGCTGCAATGTCAGAGGCGGGGTTGCTTTAAATGAATAGTTTGTTGAACAAAAAGTGCGGTGTAGTATCCGCTCTAATTGCTACGTTATTGCTGTTAAGTGGGTGCGGCGGCTTACGGTCGGTCATGAGCGGTGATGATGCGATTGATTACAAAAGCGTGGTGCGTACCGATCCGTTGAGTATCCCACCTGATTTAACGCAAGCTGCAAATGACCCGCGTTATCGCACACCAGCCACAGGTACGACAACATTCTCGCAGTATCAGCAAGCTCAAACGGGCGGTCGCGGGGTGCCAAATGCTGCCCAGTCAGGTGTGTTGCCAACGCGCAGCGACATGCGCGTAATGCGTGATGGCGAGCTGCGTTGGCTGTCGGTTGAGATGTCACCCGAAAAAGTGTTTTCGATGACAGCTGACTTTTGGACAGACGCTGGTTTTACGCTTGATGTCACTGACCCCAAGGCGGGTTTGATTGTGACGAACTGGGCTGAAAATCGCGCAAAAATCCCTGAAAGCTGGTTGCGTCAAGCCTTGGGCTCATTGCTCGATAGCTTGTACGATAGCGGCACGCGCGACAAGTTTCGCACCCGTATCGAGCGCGCAGGCTCGCGTACCGAGGTTTACATCTCGCACCGTCACATGGAAGAAATCGCTCGCGTCAACTTATCTGATGTTGACGTGAAGTGGACCAATGCTAAAGAAGACCCAGGTTTAAACGCCGCGATGTTGGCCAGGCTGATGGTGTACTTGGGTGAAGACGTTGACGGCGCTCGTAAAAAAATGGCGCAAACGACACCTGGCGCGCAAGAGCCTAAAGTCATCACGCCCTCTGGCGACAAAACCATGCTCGTTGTGGCAGAGCCCTTTGATCGGGCTTGGCGTCGCGTTGGCGTAGCGCTTGACTCGGGCGGCTTCACGGTGGATGACCGTGATCGTGCTGCGGGTGATTTCTATGTGCGCTACGTCGATACCGACACTGGCGAAAAGCGTGAAGAGCCTAGCCTCTTCAGCCGATTGTTTGGTGGTAAGGACCCGGCCAAGGCGCCTACGTTGCGGATTCATTTGGTTCAGCAAGCCAATCAGACGCAAATTACAGTGTTGGATGCACAAGGCGTGCGTGACAACAGCCCAACGGCGCAACGTCTGCTGAGTGTGTTGAGCGGCAAGATGTAGGCTTAGCACTTGCGTTAGGTAAAAAACGACGGTCTTGACCGTCGTTTTTTTTTGAGTTTGGTGAGGTGTTATGCAAACAGGCAATGCACCTCTTTGTGGCGTCAAATGTACCAAAATGGTGCGTTTTTCAAGCCCAACAGTCGTCCCTTGTGCCGTCCGATCATTCTCTTTGCATCTCGCCCCAAGATTTGTCATGATGATGTTTTAATTGAGCAGAGTTATTGTGTTGCGTCACACAGCGTCTGTCGCAACGCACCCGTTTCTTTTGCTGATCTCGTATTTCACTGCCTGCAACTTAGCTCTGCGAGTCAGACTTTTGTTTTACTCGTCAACTCTTTACTTTATGTGATCCATGCATCTCGGCGATCAGCGACATTTGTATTCTGACTCAGACCCCTCAGGCCACTCTGCGTCTGACTCGGTGCTCGCTTCGTGGACAGCACGTCTGTCGCTTGACTTCAACCTAGACCCGCAGCAACCTCACCTGAAGACTCGGCTCAATCATCAGCACCTTGGCCCCTTGCGCATACAAAAAGCCTTGTACCCAGAGGGCGCGTCGCCGTGTCACGCAATCATCGTGCATCCACCCGGGGGTATCGCGGGCGGTGATCGACTTGAGGTGTTGATCAATAGTCAGCGCGGTAGCCACGGCTTGATCACCACGCCCTCTGCCGCAAAGTGGTACGGCGCAAACGCTTCGCTTGAGGCTTCACAGTTGATCGCTGTTGACTTGCAAGGTGCTGTCGAATGGTTGCCGCAAGAAACCATTGTGTTTAATCGGGCACGTGTGCGTTCTGATCTTGAGATCAGGGTTGGTGAGCATGGTGCCATGTTGGGTTGGGATCATTTGATCTTTGGGCGCCATGCCTCGGGCGAATCTTTCGCTGAAGGTCATTTTCGTCAATCATTAAAAATTCTCATTGATCAGCAATTAATTTGGCATGACCGTTTAGCCTTGGTCGGTGACGATGCCTTGTTCGCCTCGCCCATTGGCCTGCGCGGGCATTACACCTGCGCAACACTTTGGGCGATTTTGCCTGCGTCTAAAACGTTTAGCGAAGCCACCGTACAAACTTTGCGTGAGCACTCTACCCAGTTTGCCTGGACGCTTCTTCATCCTCGCTTATTGGTGGGTCGGCTGTTAGCCGAACCGCGTGAACTTAAGGTTTTATTACAAAATGCTTGGGCGCACTTGCGCCCGGCCATACTT
>Ga0114958_10000528_pt1 | contig 32598 bp, 19 predicted proteins | sample C_130208_EF_Meta_FD_89577 | JGI IMG/M metagenome (GOLD analysis project Ga0114958, IMG submission 89577) | Freshwater microbial communities from Lake Croche, Canada to study carbon cycling - C_130208_EF_MetaG | ecosystem: Environmental > Aquatic > Freshwater > Lake | place: Lake Croche, Canada... | reverse complement strand
GGGCTACAAGTCGCTGGCGGAGCTGGAGGCCGGCAACCTCGAGGAGTTCGCGCACCTGATGGACATCCACTGGCAGCGGAAGAAATCCCGCAGCACCGGCATGAGCAACGACCGCATCAACGAATGGTACGAGTACGCGATCATGAACGGGGCGATCGGCGGCAAGCTCATCGGCGCCGGCGGCGGCGGTTTCCTGATGTTTTACGCGCACGACAAGCAGCAGCTCCGCCACGCGATGCGCGAAAAAGGCCTGCAGGAGGTGCGCTTCCGCTTCGACTTCGAGGGCACGAAGGTCGTCACGCAAAACTGAGGCGGGCAAAGCAGAAACCTTGGAAACGGCAGAAAGAAGAAACAAAGCTCCGCGAGCTACTTACGGCCGAGGCCAGTCAGCTTATCGCCATTCTCTCCACGATTCTTCGTCGCGCCCGGCGCCAGTAAGCCGTTTCTTCTTTCTTCTTTCATGCCGCCCCCCGTTTCTTCTTTTCCCGTCGCCCTTCTCGCCGGCGGCCTGGCGACCCGGCTCCGGCCCATCACGGAAAAAATCCCCAAGCTGCTCGTCGAGGTCGCGGGCGAGCCGTTTTTCTCCCATCAGATCCGCCAGCTAAAAAAGTCCGGACTCACGCACATCGTCCTATGCGTCGGGCATCTCGGAGAACAGATCGTAACCCAATATGGTGACGGCTCACAATGGGGCGTGCAGATCGATTACTCGTTTGACGGCCCGAAGCTGCTTGGTACCGGCGGAGCGCTCATCCAGGCGCTGCCCAAACTCGGCGAGGCGTTCTACGTGCTGTACGGCGACAGCTACCTGCCCACCGACTACCTCGCCGTGGGCGACTGCTTTCAGCGTTCCGGCCTGCCGGGCCTGATGACCGTGTATGAGAACCGCGGGCGCTTCGAAACGAGCAACGTCTGTTTCGAGGGCGGAAAAATCAAAAGCTACGACAAAAAGCATCCCACCGCCGAAATGCACCACGTGGACTACGGACTCGGTTTGTTCCGCGCGGCCGCCTTCGACGGCTTTTCGCGCGAGGTCGCTGTGGACCTCGCGGATGTGCAGATGGCCCTCGCCGCCCGCCAGCAGCTGGCCGGTTACGAGATCCGGCAGCGCTTCTATGAGATCGGCTCCCCCGCTGGCCTGAAGGAACTCGACGCGCTGCTCCGCAGCGAGGGAACGGAAAAATGACACCGCCCGGAGCGAGGGATTGGGGGAAAGAGGGAATGAGTGAAAGCCATGGGGGCGGACGATCAACTTCACCGATTCATCGCTTATCAAAAGGCATGTCTGCTATTTAATTTGGTCGTCGCCGACCTCAAGCCGCTGGCTTGGAACCCTCTCTGCACCCGGCTGATCAGCCAGCAAGTTGCCAGTGCTGATTCCATCTCGTCCAACATCGAGGAAGGCTACGGCCGCCATAGCCGGAGGGATTACTCGCATTTCCTCATTATTGCGCGTGGCTCGGCCACCGAGACCCGCGGGCGATATGAACAACGGTTTAGGCACTGGCTGTCCGAGGAAATTGTCGCCGAACGCGTTCGACTCTGTGAGGAAATTGTCGCCATCCTCAGTGCCAGCATCCGAACCTTACGCGACGAATAGCCCTTCCGCCGGCCTTCCCTTTCCCCTCAGTCCGCCAGTCCCTTTCTCCCTCAGTCCCTTTCTCCCTCATTCCCTTTCTCCCTCATTCCCTTTCTCCGATGTCCTACTCCGTCCAACACTTGAAGGAAACCGCCGCGATCACCGCGCAAATCAACTCCGCCGACTGCGAAAGCTGCGTCCGGGAGCTCGTTGGCGTGCGCACGCGCGGCGGCCGGCTCTTCATTCTCGGCGTCGGCGGCAGCGCGGCCAACGCCTCCCATGCCGTGAACGATTTTAGGAAGATTGCCGGGCTCGAGGTCTATGCGCCCACCGACAACGTTTCCGAGCTTACCGCCCGCACCAATGACGAGGGCTGGGCCACCGTTTTTTCGGAGTGGCTGCGCGGTTCCCGCCTCAATGCCAAGGACGCCCTGTTGATCCTTTCCGTCGGTGGCGGCAACCTGGAGAAAAACGTGTCGCCCAATCTCGTCGCCGCCATGCAACTCGCCAAACAGGTCGGGGCCCGAATCATCGGGATCGTCGGCAAGGACGGCGGCTACACCGCCAAGGTCGCCGACGCCTGCGTCATCGTGCCCACGGTGAACCCCAACAACATCACCCCGCACAGCGAGGCCTTCCAAGCCGTCATCTGGCACCTTTTTGTCTCCCACCCCGACCTCAAGGTAAACCAGACCAAGTGGGAAACCGTGGCCCAGGTGAAGTCGTGAGCTATTCCGGTGCCCCGTTCCTCCCCCGCGTCGCTCATTCCGCGAATCATGACTAGCTCCCTGCCCGCCTCCACCGCCCGCTATCTCGACGGGGTGCGGGATTTCTACGATTCGGCTCCGACGGAACTTCGCTGGGGCGCCCGGGGTTACCGCGCCCTGCTCGCGCATTACTACAACCTGATCGTACCGGCCGACGCCAGTGTCCTCGAAATCGGCTGCGGTTCCGGTGAATTGCTTTCCCGGCTGAACGCCGCGCGGAAGACCGGCCTCGACCTTTCTCCCCGCCAGATCGAAGCCGCCCGGCGTCGCGTGCCGGGCGCCACGTTCCACGTCCAAGCCGGCGAGCTCCTCGAGTTGGATCAACCGTTCGATGTCATCATCATCTCCGACACGCTCAACCTGGCGGCCGATGTGCAACTACTGCTGGAACGCCTGCAGCGCTCGGCCCACCCTGGCACGCGACTCGTCATCAATTTCCAAAACTCCCTCTGGCGGCCCCTGCTCACGCTCGCTCGCTGGCTCGGCTTGAAGGCCCCGCAGCCCGAGAACAGCTGGCTCGCCTCTTCCGACGTCCTCAATCTCCTGCAGCTCGCGGGCTGGGATCCGGTCTGCTGCCAGAGCCGCTTGCTGCTGCCGGTTCCCGTTCCCTTGCTCGCTTCGTTGCTCAACCGCTGGGTGGCGCCGCTCCTCCAATGGTTCTGCCTCACGATCTTCATCGTCGCCCGGCCCGTCCGCCCCGCCACGCAGCCCCGCACCGTTTCCGTCATCATTCCCGCCCGCAACGAGGCCGGCAACATCGAGGCGGCCATCCAGCGCACCGCCGAACTCGGCGCCGGCACCGAGATCATTTTTGTCGAGGGCCATTCCCGCGACGACACCTGGAGCAAGATCCAGCAGGTCGCGCGCGACCACCCGGAACGAAAAATCAAGCTCATGCAGCAGACTGGCCGCGGCAAGGGCGACGCCGTCCGCCTCGGCTTCGCCGCCGCCACGGGCGACATCCTCATGATCCTCGACGCCGATCTCACGATGCCACCCGAGGAACTGCCGAAGTTCTACGACGTCATCGCCAGCGGGCGCGCGGAGTTCGCGAACGGCGTGCGGCTCGTCTACCCGATGGACGAGGAGGCGATGCAGTTCCTCAATCTCTGCGCGAACAAGACCTTCGGCCTCATCTTCACCTGGCTCCTCGGCCAGCCCGTGAAGGACACGCTCTGCGGCACCAAAGTCCTGTCCCGCACGCACTACGAACGCATCGCCGCGAACCGCGCGTACTTCGGTGACTTCGACCCGTTCGGCGACTTCGACCTGCTCTTCGGCGCCGCGAAGCTGAACCTCAAGATCGCCGACGTGCCGATCCGCTACCGCGAGCGCACCTACGGCACCACCAACATCCAGCGCTGGAGCCACGGCTGGCTGCTTCTGCGCATGGTGATGTTCGCTGCCCGCAAGTTGAAATTTGTCTGACCATTAGTTTCTAGGTTACGCTTTCCGCTTTTCGGGGTCCATTCAGTCTCACTTTTGCCTCCCACTCCCTCACTCCCTCACTCCCGGCCCCCGGCGCCGCGCCCCGCCGTCTTCATGGACCGCGATGGCACGCTCAACGTCCAGGTCATCCGCGAGGGCCTGGCCTATGCCCCCCAGTCCGTCGCCGAATTCCGCCTGTTCCCGGGGGTCCCGGAAGCTTGCCGCGCCCTGCATGCCGCCGGCTACGTCCTGATTGTCGCCACGAACCAGCCCGACGTGGGCCGCGGCACGCAGTCGCAGGCTGTCGTCGAGGCGATGCACGCCGAGCTGCGACGCCTGATTCCCGAGCTGGCCAAAGTGGACGTCTGCTATTCCCCCGGCCTGCCCGGCAGCCCGCCGGACCCGCGCCGCAAACCCGAACCCGGCATGCTGCGCGAGGCCGCCGCGGAGTTTAATCTCGATCTCACCCGCTCGTGGATGATCGGTGACCGCTGGCGCGACATTGACTGCGGGGCGAACGCCGGCGTGCAAACGGTGTTCATTGATTTTCACTATGCCGAGTCGCTACGCGCCACCCCGGACTTCACGGTGACCAGCTTCGCCGACGCCGCCCGCATTGTTCTTGCCCACCCGGAAGGCCGGAAGCTCAATTCTCCATCCTAAATTCGCCATGAAATCCCTCAACGATCTCAAGATCCAGATTTTCGCCGACGGTGCCGACAAGGCCGGCATTCTCGACCTCTACGCCAAGCCCTACATCAAGGGCCTGACGACGAACCCGAGCCTCATGAAGAAGGCCGGCATCAAGGACTACGAGGCGTTCGCCAAGGACATTCTCCAGACCGTCACCGCCAAGCCGATCTCGCTCGAGGTATTCTCCGACGAGTTTTCCGAGATGCGCCGACAGGCCGCGAAGATCAAATCGTGGGGAGCCAACGTCTACGTGAAGATCCCGATCACGAACTCCCGCGGCGAGTCCTCGCTCGCGTTGATCAAGGACCTCGGCCAGGAAGGCGTGAAGCTCAACGTCACCGCCCTCTTCTCCCTCAAGCAGGTCGCCGGCGTCGCCGCCGCGCTCAACCCCGCCGTACCCTCCGTCGTCTCCGTGTTCGCCGGCCGCATCGCCGACTCCGGCGTGGACCCGATGCCGCTCATCCGCGCCTGCACCCCGCTGCTCGAGGAGCAGCCCAAGGCCGAGCTGCTCTGGGCCAGCACGCGCGAGGTCCTCAATATTTTCCAGGCCGAGGAGGCCGGCTGCAAAATCATCACGGTCCCCCACGACATCATCGCCAAGGCCGTCAAGATGCTCGGCATGAGCCTCGACGCCCTGTCCCTCGACACGGTGAAGACCTTCGTCAAGGACTCGACCGACGCCGGCTACAAGCTCTGACGTCCGGCCGGGGTTATAGCCTTTCCATCGGGGAAGCGCGGCGTTTGGCTGGTGGGTAACGCGCCGCCTGTGGATCAACCCGTTCCGCTTCTCAAATCCTACCTCGACCAGCCCGCTGATTGGAAACGGTTGCCGCGCTGCGTGATCATCCGCGGCTGGTGCTATGCCTCGGACGGCCAGCCCCTCGCCGGCATCCGGCTGCGTGCCAAAAACGTCACCCTCGCCGCGGTCATCGGGCTGCCCCGGCCCGACGTCAAAGCCGCGCTGCCCGACGCGCCCAACGATCTCACCGGCTTCGAAATCCGCGGCACCCTCCCCTCCGGCCGCGTCACCGTCACGCTGGAAGCCGCGCTCTCCGACGGCACCTGGCAGCCGTTTTTCTCCGGCCCGGTCGAGATCGAGCGCCAGCTCATCCCGCTCTGGCTCGGCGGGGGCGCGTGGACTGAGTTGATGTTTTTCCAGATGCCGGCGCACATGGCCTATCCCCCACGCCCGGTGCGCCCGGAGAAATTTCCCGCCTCCGCCCCGGCGCCAAACCGGCCCAAGCTTTCCATCGTCACGCCATCCTACCAGCACGCGCGCTTTCTGGCCGAAACCCTGTCCAGCGTGCTGGAGCAACCGGGAGTCGATTGCCAGTACGTCGTCCAGGATGGCGGCTCAACTGACGGCAGCGTCAGTCTCATCGCGCCGCACGCCGGCCGCCTGCATGCTTGGGAAAGCGCCCGCGATGGCGGGCAGGCCGATGCCATCGTCCGCGGTTTGGCCAAGACCTCCGGCGGGCCGGACGACGTCATGGCTTGGATCAATTCCGACGACTATTACCAACCCGGGGCCCTCGCTTTCGTCGCAGACTATTTTGCGCGTCACCCGGAGGTGGACGTGCTCTACGGCCACCGCATCGTCGTGGATGAAGCTTCCCGGGAGATCGCCCGCTGGTTCCTGCCCCCCCACGATGCCGAGGTGCTCCGATTGAATGATTTCATCCCGCAGGAAACCCTGTTCTGGCGCCGGCGGGTGTGGGCCAAGGTGGGTGGCTTGGACACCTCCTTCAAATTTGCGATGGATTGGGACCTGCTCCTGCGCTTCACGGCCGCCGGGGCGCGCATCGTCCGGGTGCCTTACTTTCTCGCCTGTTTCCGGGTGCATCCCGCGCAAAAAACCAGCGCCGCCATGCACAACACCGGCCAGCAGGAAATCACCCTGCTGCGCGAGCGCACCCAGGGGCGGACTTTCCCCATCCAGGAATTGGAAACCAGCCCCGTCCTGCTCCACTACCTGCGGCGCAGCGCCCGGATTGAATTCCTCTGGAAACTCGGCCGGCGCGCGCGGTAACCGGCCTCCGGGGCAGGCGACAATAGACTTCACATCCCGCGCCACCGCCATGATGTTGCGCGAGTCATGAAGCCCGACCAGCCGGATCCGGCCGAGATTCCCCAGCGTGTCCGCCAGCAGCTGATCCTCGCGCAGGTGCGCATCATGGAATTGGAGGACGCGCGCGACGCCGCCGCGGGCCGGCTTGCTGAAATCGAACGGCTCCTCCACACGGCCCAGACTCTCACCGACCAGAAGTTGGACGAGGCCGCCCAGGCCGAAAAAGTCCGCGCCGATCTTCAGGTGCAATTCGACCACCTTCGCCAGCTCCAGACGGCGACATCCGCGCTGCTCGAGGCTGCCCGGGCCCGGCTGGAGGAAACCACCGCCGGCGCGGCCGCCCACCAACTCCGCGTCGCGGAGCTTGAGACCGAGCTGCGCAAGTTAAAGGCGTCCCGCAGCTGGCGTTGGACGGCCTGGCTGCGCGCCCTCGGCGGCAACCCGTCATGAGCCCGGCCGCCGCGCTCGTCCTGCATTTTGAGATCGAGACGCCCCGGCCGCTGCGCCTGGCTGCACGCGAAGTGTTGATCAAGGGCTGGTGTCTGGCCGATGACCTGCCCGCACCGCCTCCCGTCCGCCTGGTCACCCCGGCGGGAATCCTCCCGCTCACCGGCCGCCAGTCCCGCGCGGATGTGCCGCAGCTTTTCCCGCGCCATCCCGCCGCGGCCCATTGCGGCTTCACCCTCGCGGGCCGCCTGCCCCCCGGGGTCCATCTCGCCTCCTTCGAGGCCCAGCGCCCTGACGGCACCTGGCAGCTGTTCAAGCAACTCACCCTCGCCATCGAACGCGCGCCCTTTGTGGCGGTGCTGGATGAACCGGTTTCCCAGGGCACCTTGCGCGATCGCGTGAAGGTCGGCGGCTGGGCGCTCGACGTGGACGAGCCCGTCGCGGAGCTCACCCTGCACTACGGTCACCGTGAGCTGGCCTGCGACCCGGAGCTGTTGCGCAACGACGTCCCGGGACAGTTTCCCGACGTCCCGCATGCCGGTCGCGCGGGATTTCGCAGCCAGGATTTTCTCGTGGCCGGCCACGGCCCCGTGCGCGTTCGGGCGCGCCTGGCCAGCGGCCGCGTCGCAATCGCCGCCACCAACGTCGTGTTCAGCGTGGCGACCGATGAAAATCACGCGGCCGGCCTGGATCTGACGGTCCCACGCATCAGTTTGGACGCCGCAAGCGCCGCCCGCCCGCCCATCCCGGCGGCGCCCACCCGCGCCGCGCGTCCACTGAACGTGCTGTTCATCCTCCACGGCAGCTTCGCCGCCAACAGCGCGCTGCATGTCGCCGCCCTGGCCAACGAGCTCTCGGCCGCCGGCCATACCTGTGCGGTCGCCGTGCCGCATGATCCCGCCACCCTGGCCCAGCACGACCGTCCGGCTTTCCACGGCCTGACCTTTGCGGAAGCGGAGCGCGGCGAGGGATTCGCCGATGGCCGCGGACCCGATGTCATCCATGCCTGGACCACGCGGGAAAATGTGCGCGTCCTCACCGAAAAGCTGCGCCTGCGCCATCGCGCCCGGGTGCTGGTCCACCTCGAGGACAACGAGCGGCAGCTCCTGGCCCTGACACTGGCGCGCGATCCCGCCGAGCTCGACCGGTTGAGCGACGCCGAACTTGACCGGCTGGTGCCACCCGACCTCTCCCACCCCCACCGCAGCCGGGCCTTCCTCGCCGCCGCGGACGGCGTGACGGTCATCACCGAGCGCCTGCGCGAGTTCGTGCCCGCCGGAAAACCCGTGCTCACCCTCTGGCCCGCCGCCGATGCCCGGCATTTTTATCCGCGGCCGCTCCCGGAAAAATTCCGCCGCGTGCTCGAGCGCACGCCCGGCGAAACCGTGCTCTTCTATCATGGCAACGTCCATGCCGCCAACGCCGCCGAGGTGCGCGAACTCTACGCCGCCGTCGTCGAACTCAACCGCTCCGGCCAGCCCGTAACGCTCATCCGCACCGGGCTGGATCGCGTGGAGCTACCCGCCGACCTCGCCGCCGCGGCCGCGCCGCATGTGCTGAACCTCGGCCAGATCCCGCACCACCACCACCTGCCCGCGTTGATGGCGCTGGCCGACATCTTGGTGCAGCCGGGCGAACCGGATGCGTTCAACGACTATCGCTTCCCCTCGAAGCTGCCGGAATTCTTCGCCCTCGGCCGGCCGGTCGTGCTGCCGCGCACGAATCTCGGCACGGTCGTCCGCCACGGCACCGACGCCTATGTGCTCGACCGGGCCGACGCCGCCGGCATCGCCGCGGCCGTGCGGGCGCTGCGCGCCGACCCGGCCCTCGCCGCCAGGCTGGCCCACGGAGCCCTGGCCTTTGCGGAGAAAAATTTTAGCTGGCGGCGCAGCGCGGAGGCGCTTGCCAGCTTCTATCTCGCGGTGACACCGTCGTGATTCATGTCTGAACCGACCCCCTCTCGACTGATCGTCACCGGTGGACGGGGCCGTCTGGCCTCGCTCGTCGCCGAGCATTTCCGCGCGCCGGCGAACCAGGTGACCCTCTACTCCCGCGAGGGTGGAGCGGGTTTTCTCCCCCTGGACGGGCTGACCGCACCGGGCGCGCTGGATGAGGCGACCGCCCTGCTCCACCTGGCCTGGAGCACCCTACCCGCGACTTCCCAGCAGCAACCCGGCACCGAGGAGCAGAATGACCTGCCTTTGCTGAAGCAGCTGCTCGAGGCCATCGCCTCGTCCCCGAAGTCCAAGCGCCTCCACCTGGTCTTCTTTTCCTCGGGCGGAACTGTTTATGGCAACGCCCCCGGCCGGGCCAACCTCGAGGCCGACCCCTGCCTGCCCATCGGCAGCTACGGCCGCGCCAAGCGTATGGCGGAGGAACTCATCGCCACCTACGCCGGCTATCACGGCCTGGCCTGCACCATCCTCCGCATCTCGAATCCCTACGGCTATCCCGTGCCGAAAAACCGCGCGCAGGGCCTCATCCCCCATGCCCTCCGCTGCGCCGTCGAGAACCAGCCGCTCACGCTCTGGGGCGACGGCAGTGCCCGGAAGGATTTCCTGCACTACACCGACTTCCTGACGGCGCTGGAACTCGTCGTCGCCCGGCGGCTGACGGGGACGTACAATCTCAGCGCCGGCGAGTCCCACTCGGTCCGCGAGGTGATCAGCCTCGTTGAAAAACACACCGGCCGGCGCGTCCCGCTCAACCCCCAGCCCGGGCTCGACTGGGATGTGCAGGACAGCCGGCTCGACAATGCCCGCCTGAGCGCCGCCACCGGCTGGAAGCCGCTCATCAGCCTCGACGAGGGCATCCGCCGCGCCGCCGCCGGTTACGCCAGCCACGGATAAATCCGGCCTTGCTCCACTTACGCACCTCCGGCCGCCACGCTGCATAGATTAAACCTGATGTCCGATTCACCCGCCAAGTCCGTTTCACTCCGCGCTCCCTCGTCCGGGTGGCTCATTGCGATTTTCGCGGGCATGTTGGTGACCGCCCTGTGGCTGCTCACTCGCGCCTGGCACGCTTCAATCCTCGACCGCTACGAGTTCCGCCAGCTGCAAACCGCCGTTTCCGCCTATTGGATGAAAGTGGACGGCTATCGACTGGATTATGAATTCCCCATCTTTGGGCCGCCCTGGTCGGCGCCGCTGGAGTTTCCCATTTATCAATGGGTCGTCGCCACGGTGAGCCGCATCCTTGGCACCGGACTCGAACCCACGGCGCGCGGGGTCAGCGTGGCTTTCTTCCTGGCGACCCTGCCCGCCGTCTACGGTCTCGCCGGGCTGCTCGGCTTGGCACCGTCGCGCCGTCTGCTCGTGGTCAGCGCGGTGCTCGCCTCGCCCACTTATCTTTTCTACGGGCGCACCTTCATGATCGAGACCACGGCGCTCTGCTTTTCCACGTGGTTTCTCTACACGACGGTCCGGGCGGTTCGCGATGACCGCTGGCTGCTCGCGGGACTGGCGGTGGGCTTTGCCCTCCTCGCCGGTCTGACCAAGATCACCACCTTCGCCGTTTTCCTGTCTCCGGCCGCGCTGCTGATCTGGCCCCATTGGCGGTCCGGCTGGATCACCCGCGCCCGGAGTCCGGCGGCCTTCCGCCGCGCCACGCTCTTCGCCGTCGTGCCCGTGCTGCTGGGCATCGCCACAGCCCTTTGGTGGGTGCGGCACGGGAATGGCGTCAAGGCGACGAACCCATTTTCCGGCTTTCTGACGTCGCAGGCGATGGCCCAAAATAACGTGGGCACATGGTCGCAGCGCTTCTCCGTGGAATACTGGCGTCAGCACTGGGGCAACATCTCCCAAATGGTGCTCGGTGAGGCGCCCATCGCCTTGCTCTTGTTTTGCGCGGCCCTCGTTCCGTCATCTTTCCGCCGCGTCGCGGCCGGCAGCGCGGTATTTTTTCTCAGCGGCCCACTCCTGTTCCCATCCCTGTATTTCACGCATGACTATTACTACTGCGCGAATGCCGTTTTCGTCCTGGCAGGAGCGGGGTTTTTGCTGGCCGGGATCTGGGATGCCCCGCACCTGCCCCGGATCGCGCGCCTGCTGGCCGTGGTGGTGTTCCTGGGCGGCCAGCTCCTGCTGTTTAACCGGAGCTATGCGGGTTATGCCCAGCGGGTTTTGCCCGCACCTCCGGGCATCGCAGCGGTCATCAGGGAGACGGTCCCTACGGACGGCGTGGTGCTGGTCTACGGCTGGGACTGGAACACGCTCGTGCCGTATTATGCCCAGCGCCGCGTGGTGATGGTGCCGCTCGGGCGCGCGCCGGAAACCAAGGTGCTCGACGAGGTTCTCGCCCGCCTGCCGCCGGGCAGTATCAAAGCCATGCTGATCCGCAATGACGAGAACCTGCGGGCCACGCCGGATTTCATCCGCGAGCGCACCAACCGGTTTAACCTCGTAGCCGTGCCGGTCGCCACCAGCGCCGACGGCGATCTCTACCTGGCCGAAGACCGGATTCCGGACGTCCTCGCCCGCGTGCGCGGCCGGACGTTTGCCGGGGTCATTTTCAACGCGCCACCTTCCACGGCGGACCCGGACGAGATCCTGCTGCGGGAAGTCGATGCCACTGCGCTCGCCCTGCCGCTGTTGAGCCCGCATCCCGTGCGCGTTCGCGGCCGTTACGGGGTCAGTGCGGGCCTGTCCGACGGCCGCCCGACCGTGATGGCAAACGCCACTTCCGAGCTGGAGTTCATCCCGCCGGCCGGGGCCACGCAAATCGAAGCTGAGATGGGGTTGGTTGACGCGTCGTATGCCAAAGGCGGGGGCGACGGCACCGATGGGATTAGCGTCGAGATTTATGAATTACAGCCGAACGGCCTGCGCCATATGCTTTATCACCGCGACCTCGATCCCGCGCACAATCCCGCCGACCGCGGCCCGCAGGCCATCTCGCTCCGGCAGGAGGGGCCGTTCACCCGCCGGTTGATTTTCCGCATCACCCCCGGCCTGCACGCCAACTACACCAATGATTGGGCGTACTGGTCGCGCATCACGATTCGCTGAACCGGATCAGTCGATCACGAGGCGCCCCAGCATGACCCAGTCGCGGGCGCTGCGCCCGGCCGGCCCCGGCCCCACGAACAACTCCACCTCGCCCGCCTGCAGCAGGTTGAATTCCATCCGCAACGGTTTCTGGCCGCGGTCTGCCTCGCGATGGCGCGGATCCACGATGCGGCAGGGCAAAGCAAACCCCGTGGCTTGCCCACCCGTTTAATCCATCGCCCCACGGATCGGAACAGGCTTTACTCTCCGTGCGCTGCTCCCGCTTAATTTCCCGCTGTTTTCATGACCGCACCCGTCGCGCCTCTTTTCCACATCGACAGTCCCGCCACTTGGCGGCCGGAGGTGGCTGGGATTGAGGTGACAGGCTGGTTTTATCCGGGCGAAAATGCCGTCTGCGTGGACCTGCGGGCCCGCGTGGATCGCCGGGTCTTTCTCGGCATCTACGGCCTGGACCGGCCCGACACCCAGGCGACGTTGGGCGGCGGCATCCCGGCCCTTCGGACGGGGTTTGCCCAACGCGTGCAGGTCTGGCGGGGCGCCCGGGAACTCGCCCTCGACTACCACGACGGCCGCGAGTGGCGGGAGTTCTTCCGCACCCCGCTCGACACCTCCGCCCTGCCCAAGTCGGCCCGGAAACCGCCGCGCCTCCTCCGCGCCGCGCTCGTGTTCCAGACCCTCGCCCATCTCTACCGCCATTTCCACCGCGCCCCGTGGCGGGTGCTCTGCCGTGAAACGGATGCGACGCTGAACGAGGTGCTCATGCCGACCAGCGATGTCATCATCGGCGAGCAGTTCCTCGGCTTCATCGAGAATCCTGGCTTCTGGATCAACTCCGGCTACGGCAAGTTTCGCCTCACCGGCTGGATTTTCGGCGTCCATCGCGAGCTCCGTCAGCTCAGCGCCACCACCGGCGTGCTCACGGAGAACCGTCTGGTGTATCCGAAGGAGCGGCCCGACGTCGCTGCCCATCTCACCGGCCACACCCATGCCCTCAAGTCCGGGTACTACGGTCTGGTGGACATCCGCCCCGACACCCCCAGCCCGGCCAACCTGAAAATCTTCGCCGAGACGGGTGACGGCACCCGGCCCCTCGCCTTCGCCCGCCGCATGTACCTGGACCGGCGCGACGAACACTCCGGCCCGATCCCGGTTTACCGGCCGATGCTGTTCGCCAAGGTCGTCGCCGCTTTTCTCCGCGGCTGGCTGCTGGGCCGGTTCCGCTTCGACAGCGGGAAGGAATCCCGGGGCGAAATCGCCCGGCTGCAGCACCATCTCGCCTCGACCATGGGTCGCGGTGACGCCCCGCCGGTTTCCGCCGCCATCGTCCGGCGCCGCGACCAGGATCCCTACACCCGCTGGGCCTGGCACAACCGCCTCACGCCGCGCTTGCGCACCGTCCTCGAGCAGGACGCGGCCGCCCTCCTTCAGGCCGGCGCCCCGCTCATCAGCGTGGTCGTCCCCGCCTACAACACGCCCGAGAAATACCTGCGCGAGCTGCTCGAGTGCCTCCGCGACCAGATCTACCCACGCTGGGAACTTTGCATCGCCGACGACGCCTCGCCACAACCCCACGTCCGCCGCATGCTCGAGGCCGCCGCGCAGGCTGATGCCCGCATCAAGCTGGTCTTCCGCGCGGAAAACGGCCACATCGCCCGCGCCACCAATTCCGCCCTCGCCGTCGCCACGGGGGAGTTCGTGGCCCTGCTCGATCACGACGACCTGCTGCCCCACGACGCCCTGCTGCATATCGCCCAGGCCATCGCCCGGCATCCCTCCGCCGGTTATCTTTACACCGACGAGGACAAGATCGACGACACCGGCCGTCGCTTCGACCCGCAGTTCAAGGGTGGCTGGAGCCCGGAGATGGCCATCACCCACAATTACACGCACCATCTCACCATCATCCGCCGCAGCCTGATCGAGCAGGCCGGCCGGCTCCGGCCAGAATTCAACGGCGCCCAGGACATCGATCTGTTCCTCCGCTGCTGGGAGCTCATTCCCGCCAGCGACGTCATCCATGTGCCGTTCATCGGCTACCACTGGCGCGCCCACCCCGCGAGCACCGCGACCCGCGGCGACCAGAAAAACTACCTCTTCGACGCCGCCAGCCGGGGCATTGCCGAGGCCGTCACGCGCCGGGGCCTGCGCGCGACGCCCATCCTGCCGCAACTCGCCAAGGACTACGCGCTCTGTCTCTACCAGTTGAAATGGGATCCCGTGATCCTGCGCGAGAATCCCGTGACGGTGGTCATCCCCACCAAGAATCGGGTCGAGCTGCTCCGCACCTGCCTCGACTCGCTCGCCCGCACCACGCCGCGGGAGTTCGTGAAGGTCATCGTGGTGGACGATCACTCCGACGACGCCGACACCCTCGGCTACCTCCAGACGCTGCCCGACCGCACCGACCTGCGCTGCGAAGTGCTCCACGCCCCGGCGACCCCCGGCGGCTTCAATTATTCGCGCCTGGTGAATCTCGGCACCGCCCGCGCCGACACGCCGCTGGTGCTTCAGCTCAACAACGACGTCGAGGCGCTCGAGCCCGGCTGGCTCGAGGATCTGGCCGGCTGGCTCACCGTGCCGGGCGTCGGCGTGGTCGGCGCGAAGCTGCTCTACCCGGATGGCACGCTCAACCACGCCGGCATCGCCCTCAGCCGGCATGACGGTCTCGCGCACGGCCTGTTTGAAAAAGCGCCGGCGGAGGACCTCGGCCACCTGTTCCTGCCGCACGCCGCGCGCAACGTCGCCGCCGTCACCGGCGCCTGTCTGCTCACCCGCACGGACCTCTACCGCCAGCTCCACGGCTTTGATGAGGAAAAATTCCAGGTCGCGTACAACGACGTGGATTACTGCCTGCGCGCGGCGGCCGCCGGTTTCCGCACGGTGTACTCGCCCTCGGCCGTCCTCCGCCACGTCGGCAGCGCCACCCGCGGGAACACCTATGCCGAGCGCGAGCACGTCGCCTACCTCGAGCGGCACGGCGGCTACCGCGACCCCCACCTCAGCGATGCGCTCGACTTCCCGCCGCGCCACCTGCCGCTCAACCCCTACCACCAGCGCTATGCGCAAACCGCCCGGCCGTTCCGCGCCCTGGTGCTCACGCACAACCTCAACTTCGAGGGCGCGCCCCTCTTCATCTTCGAGCTCGCCCGCTTCCTCGCCGAACAGCCGGGCGTCGCCGTGACCATCGCTTCGCCCAAGGACGGCCCGCTCCGCGCGCGCTTCGAGCAGCTCGGGCTCAAGGTCGAGATCTGGGACGAATCCGGTTTCATGAGCGCAAAATCCCCCGCGGAATTCGACGGGGCCCTCAAAAAGTTTGCCGCGTCGCGCCGCTGGGACGACATCGAGGTGTTCGTCTGCAACACCATGCTCACCTTCTGGGGCGTGCACCTCGCGGCGCACCTCGGCAAGTCCTCCGCGTTCTATATCCATGAGAGCAACGCCGTGAAGCGCCTGTTCGCGCCGATCCTCCCGCCGCTGATGCACGATACCGTGGCCGAAGCCTATCGCCTCGCCACCCGGGTCGTGTTCACCGCCCAAGCGACGCGCACGATCTTCGAGGAACTCAATACCGGCGACAATTTCCGCCTGCTCAACAGCTGGGTGGACTTCGCCCGCATTGAGCAGTTCGCCGCCACGCATGATCCGGCCGCCCTGCGCCGCAAGCACGGGCTCGATCCCGACGCCGTGCTGGTGGTCAACATCGGCTCCATCTGCGAACGCAAGGGCCAGCATATCTACATCCGCGGCATTGACCTGCTGGAAAAGGAGCTGCCCACGCTCTTCCCCGGCCGAAAAATCCAGTGGGTGATGGTCGGCGCGCGCCCGGGCCTCTACATGGAGTCGCTCATGGAGGACATCCAGCTGATGAACCTCCATGACGTGAAGATTTTCCCGGAAACCGGCGAGATCTACGACTTCTACCGGATGGCCGACCTCCTGGTCTGCACCAGCTTCGAGGAGTCCTTTCCGCGTGTTCTGCTCGAGGCGATGGTCTTCGGCGACCGCATCGTCAGCACCGACGTCAACGGCATCCCGGAGATGGTGACCAACACCGACGAGGCTTACCTCGTGCCCGCCGGCGACCCGTTCAAGCTCGCCGCGGCCCTGAAGAAGGCGCTCGCCGACCACTTCGCGGGCAATCAAAAGATGCTCTCCATGGCCCACGCCCGCGCCGCCCGCAGCTACCACCAGGCCCGCGCCCTGCCCCAGCACCTGCAGATGATCCGCGAGGCCTGGCTCGGCTGAGCATGCCCCGGATGCACGAGACCGCCTTCAGTTTTTCGAATCTCGAGTCGCCCACTCCCGGCGACGCCCTACCGCCCGGGCGGCATATGCTCCGCGGCTGGGTGATGCCGAAACCCGGCGGCGTGATCGTGGATGTGCGCGCCCGCGTCGGCGGCCGCGTGTTTCCCGGCGTCCACGGGATTCCCCGCGCTGATCTCGCCGCGCATTTCCAGACCGGCCGGCCCGTCGCGCTCGCCGAGTTCTACGTCGTCGTCGATCTTCTGCCCGGCCCGGCCGCCATCGTGCTGGAAGCACTCGAGCTCGAAGGCCGCTGGTCGGTTTTTCAGAAGGTCCACTATTTTGTCACCTCCGCCCAGCCACCCGTCCACGTGGCCATGCCCACCGGACCGCTGCGCTGGCACGAATACGGGCGGGCGCTGCAAATCCTCCTGCGCGCCCAACGCCGCGAACCGTCCAAGCCCCTCGCCGACCTCGCGCGCGCGGTCGCCGACGCCATTCCGTATCCCCGCGACCTGCGACACCCGCACCTGCCATTCCACGGTCACCTCGACGAGCCCGCGGCCCTGACCCGCTGCGGCTTCGGGCGCAGCGCCGTGCTCGGCTACCTGTTCCACGAAACGCAGCCGATCAAGCGGGTCCTCGCCACCTTCGATCTCCAGGCCTGGCAGACCATCGAGCACACCCTGCCGTCCCCCGGCCCCGGCGCGCACTTTCCGTCCTTCGCCAACGCGAAAAACTGCGGGCTCTTCGGCATCATCGATGTGCCGGCCCAGCTGCCGGATCCGGTCTCGCTGCGACTCTATGCCGAGCTGGCTGACGGCAGCCTCCACCTCTGCCCGGTCCAGCGCAGCCTGCTTTTCACCAACGAGGACGAGAAGGCGCCGTATCCCCCGCACAGCACCGCCCGTTTCGCCACCACCCACGCCGCCCTGCAGGCCGCACTGCAGGAGCGCGGGGTTGAAGTGGTCTTCGATGCCGAGATGGAGGCCGAACTGGCCCGGCTCACCGCCGATTTCGCGGCGCGCGCGCCCCAAACCCTGCCGGCCGTCCCGCCGCTTCAGCCCGCCCCGCTGGCCAGCACCGCGCCCGCCCCGCGCCGTGTGCTGCTCGTCTCCCACAACCTCAACCTCGAGGGCGCCCCACTTTTCCTGGTGGATTACGCCCGTCATCTCGCGTCGCTCGGTTCACAACTCACCGTGCTGAGCCCCGCCGATGGCCCGCTGCGCGCGCGGTTCGAGGAGCTGGGCGCCAAAGTCCAGCTGACCGACGCCGCCGCGATCTTCGCCGCGCCGTCCACCGCCGCCGCGCACACGGCCATCCACGCGCTCGCCGCGACCGTTGATTTTGCCGCCGCCGACCTCGTGGTCTGCAACACCTTCACCACCTTCTGGGCCGTGCACGCCGCCAAGGCCGCCGGCCGCCGCGTGCTGCTTTACGTCCACGAGAGCACGACTCCCGCCAGTTTCTATCTCGGCCGCGTCCACGCCGCGGTGATTGCGCTCGTGGACGAGGCCTTCGGCCTGGCCGACTGCGTGTCCTTCACGACGGCTTCGACGCGCAGCTATCACCTCGACTACGGCCGGCCGGCGAACCACCGGCTCACGCCCGGCTGGATTGACGTCGCGCGCATTGACGCCTGGCGGGCCGCCCACCCGCGCGAGGATCTGCGCACCGGCTTCCGGCTCAAACCCGGCGAACTCCTCGTCACGAACGTTGGCACCGTCTGCGACCGCAAGGGCCAGCATATCTTCGCCCGCGCCGTGGACCTGCTCTGGCGCCGCCAGCCGGAACTCGCGGCGCGCACCCGCTTCGTGATGCTGGGCGGCGGCGACACCCCGTTCGACCGCGTGCTGGCCGATTTGCTCGCGCAGCTCAACCGGCCCAATCTCATCGTGCATCCCTCGACGCCGGATTATTTCCCGTATTACGCCGCCGCGGACCTGTTCGTCTGCTCGACCTACGAGGAGTCGTCCCCCCGCGTCATCCTCGAGGCGATGGCCTGCGGCACGCCCATCCTCTCATCCGGCGTGCAGGGCGTGCTGGAACAGGTGCGGGCCGATCGGGAGGCCACGCTCATCCCGCCCGGCGACACCGTCGCGCTGGGTGAGGGCATGGCGAAGCTCCTGCTCGCACCCGCGACCGGCCGGACCCTGGCCGCCCGCGCCCGGACCCGGGTCACGGCCGAATTCGACGCTGCCATTCTCCTTCCCCGCCATGCCGCGCTCGCCAGCGCCGTGGCCGCCGGTCAAATCTGAGCCATGTCCGAATCACCCGGCTGGCAATTTGCCGTAGAAGTCCATCCCGCCGACTGGCACTTTCCCGCGGGCAAGACTTGGATCGCCGGGTGGCTCTGGGCGGGTGAGCACCGGTTTGCGACCGACCTGCGCGCCTGGCTCGACGGCCGGCCCATCCTCGGGCTGCACGGCCTGCCCAAACCCGGGCTGGATGAAAAATTTCTCCACCGGCCCGGCCCACCCTACTCGGGCTTTGTCATCCTTCTCGAGCCGCACCGCGGCGCGCGCGAACTCCGGCTCGAGGTCCGCGACGCGAGCGGACACTGGCATGAATTTTTCCGTACGCCGATCACGGTGGACGAACTGGCCTCGGCCGCCCCCACACCCGGCACCCTCGCCTCGCGCCTGGCGGGACTCGTGCCGGATCTGCTGCGGCTCCAGACCCAGCGGCCGCAGCAGGCCCTCGCCGCGCTCGCCGACGAGGTCATCTCCGCCGCGCTCGCGGAGCCGCTGAACTCCCTGCCCGTCCCTCCCTTCCACGGCGCCCTCGAGGAACCGCGCGAGACCGGCTGGCTGCGCTACGGCCGGCTGTCCGTCACCGGCTGGCTCGCGCATCGCACGGCGAAGATCAAGCGGGTCACCGCCCTCGCCGACGCCGTCCAGGAATCCCTGCTCCTCCACGGCCTGCCCCGCACGGACGTGAGCGATGTGTTCGCCGACCTGCCCGGCCGGAACCAATCCCAGTTCATCGGCCATGTGGACTTGCCGGCCAACCAAAGCACGCCGGCCCTGCTGAAAATCTTTGCCGAGTTGGAAAACGGCGAGAAGCACCTGGTGTTCGCCCAGCGCTTCACGCCGCGCGTCATCGCCGGCGCGGACATTCCCCTGCCCCCGCTGTCCCGGCGCACCTTCGCCCGCGTGGCCTGGGCCCTGTATCGTTCCGCCCGCCGCCATGCCCTGCCGACCGGTGAACCAGGCGCCCTGTTCGCGGCCAGCCGCACCGCCTGGCATCACTACCGTTCGGAAGCTCCCGCCCGGCCCCACTCGCACCGCGCCAAGACCCTCGCGCCCGCCGCCAGGGGCGTTGCCGGTCCGCTCCGCATCCTCCTCGCCACGCACAACCTCAACTTCGAGGGCGCGCCATGGTTCATTTTCGAACTCGCGCGCCATCTGCTCGCGCAACCGGGCGTGAGCGTCCGGGTGGTGTGCCCGCAGGAAGGTCCGATGCGCCGTGTGTTTGCCGACGCCGGCATGTCCGTCGAGGTAATTGACCTGGCGGCAGCCTTCGCGGCGCCCACCCCTGCCGACTTTGACCGTGAACTCGCCGCGGCCGGCCGCGGCCTCGATGTGGCCGGCACCGACCTCTTCATCGCGAGCACCATGGTTTCGTTCTGGGCCGTGCACCTGGCCAACGCGGCGCACAAACCCTCCGTGCTGTATGTCCACGAGAGTTCGGCCATCCGCCGGTTTTTCGGCCCGCTGGTGGCGCCGGCGCTGTTTCCGGTCATCGAGGACAGCTTCCGCGCCGCGACGCGCGTGGTCTTCACCGCCGATGCCACCCGGACCGTGTTCGACTACCTCGACGGCGCGGGAAATTTCCGGCTGCTGCCCAGCTGGGTGGATGGGGGGCGGATCGACGCCTTTGCCAGCGCGCACGACAAGACCGCCCTGCGCCGCAAGCATGGGCTGGATCCGGACGCCGAGCTATTCGTCAACATCGGCTCCGTCTGTGACCGCAAGGGCCAGCACATCTTCATTCGCGCCATCGAGCTGCTGAAGGAGGAGCTCCGCTTCACCTACCCCGGACGCAAAATCCAGTACGTCATGGTGGGCGCACGGGCGGGGATGTACCTCGACACGCTCAAGCAGGAGGTGGCGCTGCACGGGCTGGACCAGGCGGTGTTTATCCCGGAGACCGGGGACATCTTTGATTTTTACCGGCTCGCCGACATTTTTGTCTGCACCAGTTTCGAGGAGTCGTTCCCACGCGTGTTGCTTGAGTCGGCCGTCTTCCGCCTCCCGATCGTCACCACCAACGTCAACGGCATTCCCGAGATGCTCGCCGCGAACGAAGCCTGGCTGATCCCGCCGGGCGACCGCTACCAGCTGGGTGACGCGATGAAGCAGGCGCTGGCCGCGCACTACGCTGGCGACACCACCCGCGCCGACCGCGCGCGGACCGCCGTCCTGAAACGCTTTCACGTGGACCAATCCCTGCCGCAACACCTCGCCCTCGTGCGCGAGGCAGCGGCGCAATCCGCCTGAACCGCCCCATGCTTGCGCTGGACCACGGGCTCCGCCTAGGTTGTTCGCTCGCAACATGAACGAAAACGACGCCTACCTTTTTGACATCGAGGAGCCCAAGTCCTGGGTCTTCACGGGCGAGCCGGTCTGGGTCAGCGGTTGGTTTTTATCCAAGATTGGCGTGGGCTTTTCCGATGTGCGCGCAGTCATCGACGGCGTACCGTACCTGGGCATCTACGGCGTCCCGCGCGAGGCCATCGAACTCCAGCACCGCGGCTGGGTCGGCCTGCCCCATGCGGGATTTTCCCTGCAGGTGAGCCCGCCCCGCGGTGCGAAGCAACTGCAGATCGAACTGCTCGACAAGGGCGGACGCTGGGTGGAGATCTGGCAGACGAAAATTCAGGTCACCGGCGCCCCCGCCGCCGGCGCCCAGTTACGCCCAGAAATTGTGCCCGATCAGTTGCGTAAGCTCCTGCAGGCCCGGCGCGCCGATCCCACCGCCGACCTGCGGCCGCTCGCCCGGCAACTGGCGGTGGAATCTTCGACTGTCATCCTCAACACCCTCCCCAACCCGCCCTTCTTCGGCGCTTTGGAGAACCCGCTGGTTTCCGCCGGATCCCAGTTCGGCAAGCTGAAGGTCGAGGGTTGGATCATCCACCAGGAACAGCGGATCAAGCGCCTGATCGGCACCACCCACCCGCTCGTCGAGAATGAAATGGATTACGGGGACCGCGTCCGGAAGGAAGCCGGCGAGCTGTTCCCGAATCATCCCACCGCCGGCCGCTCGCAGTTTTTCGGCATGGTGGATATCAACGAATCCGCCGGTGATCCCGCCTATCTCCAGATCTTCGCCGAGCTGGAGGATGGCACGCGGCACCTCGTGTTTGTCCGCCGGTTTTACCAGCGCGGCTGCAACCAGCTGGAACGCCCGCTGCCCGCGTTCAGCCGCGGCGAGTTCCTCAAGGTCGCGGGCCTGTTCCTCGCCGGCTGCCGCGCGAAAAAAGTCGCCCTCGGCCCGCTTGACCAGCTCTGGCAGGCCTGCGCCAAGGCCTACGAAAATTTCCGCCGCTTCGCCCCGGCGTCGCTCGCCCACCTCGCGTCCGGCCCGCGTGAACCCTACGCCGCCTGGCAGCAGGCCAACCGGATCACGCCCCAGCTCCGCGCCATTCTCGAGACCTCGGCCCAAAACCTGGCCCCCGGCGGCCCGCGGTTTGTCCTGCTGCTCGACACCCGCGGTTGCACCGCCGCCCAGCTGCAAGCCGCCGCCGACTCCTTGCTCGCCTCGATTTATCCACAGTGGGAGGCCTGGTTTGTCGGTGATGTGCCGGCTCCCGGCGGCGATCCGCGCCTGAAGTCCACCGCCGCGCAGGACGCCCCCGAAGTAATCCGCGCGCTCAATGCGGCGGTCGATTCAGCCCAGGGCACCCACGTGGCCCTGCTGCGCGGACACTCCCGGCTCTCGCCCGATATCCTGCTGGAAATGGCGGAACAGGTGGCCGCGAATCCGGCTTTGGAACTAGTTTATTCCGACGAGGACCGGATGGACGACTCCGGGGTGCGGACCGAGCCCAATTACAAACCAGACTGGAGCCCGGCGCTCGCCGACTCCGGACTTTTCCCCGGGCAGCTGAGTGTCGTCCGGCGCGAGCGGTTCCTCGCCCTGGGTGGATTGCGGGCCGGGTTCAGCCGCGTGGCCTGGTTCGATTTACTGCTGCGCCTGGGCGACCATCTGCCCGCGTCGCAGGTCGCGCATATTCCCCTCATCGGCCATCATCTCCCGGCCAGCGAGCCGCGCGAGACCGACCCGTCGCATGCGTCGGTCGAGGAGTCGCGGCAGGCCCTCGTGGAGACCGCGCAGCGCCGGGACCGGCCCGGTGAGCCCTTCCTCTCCCAGACCGCCCATCTCCGCCGCCGGCGCTTTCACCAGTGGCGCGCGGACCCGGGGATTCTGGCGCAGCTGCCGGTCACGATTGTCATCCCCACCCGCGACCGGCTCCACCTGCTGCAGGAATGCATCGAGCTGCTCGACGAGACCGTGGACTGGCGCCACGCGAAGCTGATCATCGTGGATGACCATTCGCGGGATGCGGATGCGGTACGTTACCTCGAGAAGATCCAGCGTCGCACCGACCTTAGCTGCCAGGTGGTGCGGCCGGCGGACCGGAGCGCTCCCTTCAATTATTCCCACCTCGTCAACCTGGCGCTGCCTCGGATCGACACCCCGCTCGTGCTGCACCTGAACAACGACGTCAACGCCCTCGAGCGCGGCTGGCTGGAGGAGATGGCCACATGGTTCATGCAACCTGACGTGGGCGCCGTCGGGGCCCAGTTGGTCTATCCCGACAAGACCCTCAATCACACTGGCATCATCATCGGCCCGCATGGCGGCCTGGCCGACACGCCTTTCGCCAAGGTTCCGCCGGGCGACGTACCGGTCAAATGGCATGCCGTGGCGCGCGAAGTCTCGGCCGTCACCGGCGCGTGTCTCATGACGCGCACCGCACTTTACCGGGAACTCGGCGGTTTCGACGAAACTCATTTTGGCGTGGCCTACAACGACGTGGACTACTGCCTGCGCGTGCGCGGCGCCGGCCACCGTATCATCTACACGCCTCAGGCCAAGCTCATGCACTGGGGCAGCGCGACCCGCGGGGTGACCTTTGACGAGCAGGAACATGTCGCTTTCGTGCGGCGCTACCCCGGTTACCGCGATCCCTATGTGAGCCCGCAGCTGGAGCTGACCGGCGGACGCCTCGCCGGCCACGGCGACCGTTTCGCGCGCCCGGGCCGCGCCGGGAAGCTCCGCCTGCTGCTCATCACGCACAACCTCAACCTCGAGGGGGCGCCCTTGTTCCTGCTCGAGTATGCGACCTACATGGCGAAAGAGGCCGGCTTTGCGCTCGAGATCCTCGCCGCCCAGGATGGACCGCTCCGCAGCGCCTATGAGGCGCTCGGGGCGCACATCACGCTGGTGGACACGGAGCCCTTGTTCACCTCGCCGGACGACGAGATTTTCGATGACCGCATGGCCGACATCGCCAGCCTGGTGCCGTGGGAACGCGTGGACCTTGTGGTCTGCAACACCCTCATGAATTTCTGGGGCGTGCACCTCGCCCGCGCCGCCGGCAAGCCCTCCCTATTCTACATCCACGAGAGCACCTCCGTCTTCCGCTTCTTCGAGCAGAAGCTCGCGCTCAAGCTGCACTACCTCGTGGCGGAGGCGTTAGAGTCAACCACCCGGGCGCTGTTCCTCTGCGCGGCCACGCAGGCCTATTACCTCGATTACGCCCGCCACGGCAATTTCCGGATCGTCCCCAGCTGGATCCGCCTCGACGCCATCGACGAGTTCCGCCGCACCCAGACCCGCGCCGGCCTGCGGCGCAAGCACGGCCTGGCTGAGGACGAGGTCGTCATCGCCAACATCGGCACCGTCTGCGAGCGCAAGGGCCAGCACATCTTCGTGCGCACGATCGAGCATTTCAACCGGCACTACGGCCGGCATGGGAAATTTCGCTTCCTGATGGTCGGCGCCCGGCCGGGCATCTACCTCGACCTGCTGCAGCGCGACCTGGCCCGGCTGGGTCTGTCCAATGTCACGCTGGTGCCGGAAACACGCGAGGTGGCCGACTTCTTCGTCGCCGCGGACGTCTTCGTTTGCTCGAGCTATGAGGAGTCGTTCCCCCGCGTGGTGATGGAGGCGATGGCCTTTCACACCCCGATGGTGACCACGGATGTCCATGGCATCACCGAGATGGTCGGCCAGCGCCAGGACGGGTATCTCGTGCCGCCCGGCGACCCGGTGGCCTTGTCGAAGATGATCTGGACCTGCCTGGCGAAGGAGCGCAGCGGAAAGTCGCTGACCTCCACGGCCTATTCCAAGGCCTTGCGCTATTACGACTCCACCCGGGTGCTGCCCCGGCACGTGGATTTGGCCCGGGAGGCTTGGCTGACGGGGAATGGGCCCGTCGCTCCCGCCGCAGAATAGAGGTTTTAAAGGCGAGAATTGTCTTACGCTGGAGGAGGATGTGGACAACACTCCCCTCCCTGCCCCTGTTTGCGTCCGCTAAGGTCACGGAAAGTCCCGATAAAAAAGGATTTAGCGAATAATTATTCCGTCTGTAAATTCTCGCTAGACGAGTACATATCTTTCGCCCAACCATCCATTTATGGCCTCCGTTAAACTTCCGTCCCTGATGCCCGCCTGGCTTCGCCAGTCCTTGGGCTGGAGCGCGTTGTATCTGGTGCTGGTCGCGGATGTCTTTAACTTTCCCCTGATGCCGGGCTCGGGGCTCGACCCGTCTTGGCGCATGGCGCTGGGCTACCTCTTTGAGCACGGGATGCAGTTCGGTCGTGACGTAGTTTTCACCTACGGACCGCTGGGATTCGTCATGGCCAAGACGTTTTCGGGCATCCAATTCTGGAGCCTGATCGCGGGCCAGCTCACCCTGGCCATCATTTCGGCCACGGTGATCATCCGCCAGGGCAGCCGGCTGGAGGGAAGTTCCCGCTTCATCTATTTCGGCTTTTTCCTGCTCTTCGGCGTCCATTACGAGGACGCGCTGCACATGCTGATGATTGCGATCCTGGGCTTTGAGCTGCTGCGCATCAGTGGCGAAGGCCGGAAGTTCCTGCCGGTGCTCATCGCCGCCGTGCTGGCGTTTTACTCCCAGATCAAGTTCACGGATTTCATGCTGGCCACGTTTGTCGTGCTGCTCTCCTGCGGCTACAGCCTGTGGCTGAAGCGCGGCCGCGAATGCGCCCTCCTCCTGTTCAGCTATCTCGCGGCTTATCTGGCGATCTGGCTGCTGTGCGGCCAGAAGCTGGGGAACCTGCCCGATTACTTCCAAGCCTCCTGGGCCATCAGCCAGGGCTACCAGTGGGCCATGGGCTTCCCTTCCCCAATCACGCCACTCTGGAAGGGCATTGTCGTGCTCATCATGATGATCGCCTATGCCGCGACCCATCTGAGGCTCAATCCCGACAAGCCCCGGGCCGTCGCCAACGCCCTGCTGTTGATGGCCTTCATCTATCTCAATTGGAAACACGGCTTTGTCCGGGCTGACGGGCACATGATCGGGTTTTTCTACTGCGCTATGCTCCCCATGACGGCGTACCCCGTCCTGCTCAACGATCCCGATCGCTTCCGCTTCCTGCACCGCTGGGCTTTTGTCGTGGCGATCGTGCTCAGCATCTGGGCCGTCGAAAACACCCTCTGGGGCGTCTCCCGGGGCGCCCTGGGCATCATGCAGTCCAAGGTCTGGAGCAACATCGAGTGGGTCATCGACTGGGGCGCGACCCGCCAACGTTACCGCGATGCGCTGTCCGTCGAGCGCCGGGAGGCGGATCTTTACCAAACCCGCGAGCTGGTCGGCCGGGCAACCGTCGACGTGCTCGGCGAGGAGCAGAACGTGGCGCTGTTGAACAAGCTCAATTATCTGCCGCGCCCCGTGATCCAGAGCTACTCGACGTTCATGCCCCTGCTGGCGCAGTTGAACTATGATTTTTACGTGTCGGACCGGGCCCCGGACTACGTCCTGGCGAAGATCCAGACCATCGACGAGCGCCTGCCCACGATGGACGACTCCCTCGCCCTGCGGGCTTTGGTCTACCGTTACGATTACCTGCGCTCGGAAAAGGGCTTCCTGACCTGGAAGAAGAAGCCCGGCCCCTTTGATCCCGCCCAGTTCGAGCCCAAGTTCCTGCAGGCTGAAACCATCGGCGTAGGCCAGGCCCTTTCCCTCAAGGCCTGGAACAGCCAGCCGCTCTGGCTGAAGATTGACCTGAGGCCTTCCCTGTTGGGCACCGTGCGCAGCTTTCTCTACAAGCCGCCGCAGGTGCGGCTCACCCTGCAGGACATCAACGGCAACAACCGCAGTTTCCTCATGCCCCTGCCGATGGGCCGGACCGGTTTCATCGTCAACCCGTTCATTGACGATCCCTCCAGCTTCATGGAGTTCGCCGCCAGCCGGTCCAAGCGCCGGATCAACAGCGTGACGATCGAGGTCGATGCGGCCGACCGGAAATATTTCTCAGATTCATTTGCCTGTGAGCTTTCCGCGCTGCCCGCCCCGGCTTCCGGTGATAAATATTTCACGAACGTGTACGGGCAGCTGTTTCACATGTTCAAAACCTACCCGCTCAGCTACGATGCGCTGAACCCGGTCTCGGAGATAAAGATCGATGACCGCGACGTCGCCATCTTGCATGCGCCGAGCTTGGTCACGTTCGACATGGTCAAGGACGCGAAAAAGGTCCGGGGTAAATACGGCTTCATGCCCGGGGCCTATTCCAACGGCGGCCGGACGAATGGCGCGGAGTTTATCGTCTACTGGTCCAACGGCGGGGAGCATGTCGTGCTGCACAACCGCTTCCTTAATCCCGTGGAAATCGCGGCCGATCGCGGCCTGCAGTCGTTCACGGCCGACCTCAAGGGCCTCACCGGCGGCCGCATCTACCTGCAGATCAAGCCCGGCCCGTACAATGACTTCTCTTGGGACTGGACCTGCTGGACCGACATCGAGATCAAGTAGCCAGCCCCGGGTTCCTGACCGCATCCACGATGAACCGGGCCCCGGCCGCATCTTCTGAGCAGGGCGCAGCAGCGGGCCGCTGGCTTTGGGTGCTCGGCGTGGCCGGGGTGGTCTTTGCCGCCCGGCTCCGTGAGGTCCACCTCCACTCCGGCCCCACCCCGGCCCTCGACCAATGGGACGCCGAAGCCCGCGTCATCCTCGTGCCCTGGCTGCAGGGCAAGCTGGCGTGGACGGACTTCCTGGCCCCGCACAATGAGCATGTGCCCGTCTGGACGCGGCTGCTCGCGTGGTTGCAGGCCGCCTGGCTCGGCCGCTGGGATCCGCAGTTGCAGGCCACGTTCAACGCCGCACTGCACGGCCTGTTCGCCGGTGTCTTCGCCGGTTGGCTGCAGCGCCGTCTCGCCCTCTGGCCGGCCGCCGGGCTCACGCTGCTGATCATCCTCCTCGCCGGTCTGCCGTTCAGCTGGGAAAACAGCACGTGGGGCTTCCAAGCCCACACGCCGCTGGCCCTGCTTTTCGTCTTCCTGCATATCCGCGGCTCGTTCGAACGCGCTCCCGGTTCCGCGGGCTGGTGGCTCGCGCAGGCGGCGGGTGTCGCGGCGCTTTTCACCTACGGCAGCATGTGGGCGGCGCCCGCCGCCGTCCTGGCGACCGCCCTCTGGACCGGCGCCCCCGACCGGCGGCGCTGGCTCGCCGCCGCCGCGATCGCCGCGGGAGGTCTCGGCCTCATGCTCTACGCACGTGGTCTCCAGTCGCCCCTCGCGACGCAATCACTGACGGCGCACACACCGCGGGAGTTTCTCGCCGCCGGGCTGCTCCAACTCGGCTGGCCCGCCGCGTGGCCGGGCGCTGCCGCCGTGCTCTGCCTGCCGGCGTTCCTGCTGGCCCTGCAGTTGCGGCGCGCGGCGCGGGCCGAAAATTTCGACCGGGTCGTCGTCGCCCTCGCAGTATGGGCCGTGGCCCAGGCCGCCGCCTTCGCCTTTGCCCGCGGCGGCAGCTACCTCGGTTTCACCTCCCGCTATGGCGACCTGCTCGCCCTCGGCGTCGCCGCCAACGCCATCGCCCTGTGGCGGCTGGGGTCGGCCGCCTACTCATGGCGGACGTGGGGCGCTGCTGGTTTGGCAATCGCCTGGCTCGCGACGCTCGCCCCGGGCCTGCACTACATCAGCACCCGCGCCCATACGGAATATTTCCACCAATACAGCGCCGAGTGGTCCCGCCTTCGCCGCGACGCCGTGCGGCAGTACCTCGCCGACCGGGATCTCGCGCATCTCTCCGCCCCGGAGGTCCGCAGTGTGCTTTACCCCAATCCAGCCCGGGTTGCCGAAGTCCTCGATCAGCCCGGCTTGGCGGACTTGCTGCCGGTCAGCCTGCGGCCGAACGCCACGCGCGTCCGCGGCGATTTCATCAGCGCCGTCGCCACCCGGGTGCGCACGCTGTGGGCCGCATTCGCCGCCGCGGGTCTCATCCTCCTGTTGCTCGCCGCTTGGCTGACGTGGCCCGCTCCGGCGGCGACCGTACCGGCACTCACGCTGGCCTTCGATCCCTGGCGCTGGCCGCTCCTGGGCCTGCTTGCGGTCACAGCCGGCGGACTCGTTTTTCTCTGGCCCAAGCCGTTGGAATTCAGCGCGGAAAAGCGCTGGCTGGCCCTGCTGGCCCCACCGGGCACGGTCGCTGAGCTGACGTTTCATATCACCACCAAAACCACCTTTCCCCCGGACAACCTCACCGGCGGCGCGAACCTTGTCCCGGGGGATTTTCGCAATCTGTTTTACGGGACGCATATTGACGGGCCGGGTTTCATCGGCGAAGCGCAGAGCTCCGCGTTCCCGATCACTTCGCCCTGGCTCATCATTCCGTTCGCCGGCTTTCCCGCCAGCGAAGGCAACGGGCTCCACCTGCGCATCGAGGATGCGTCCGGTGCGACCCTCACCGAGCTCGCCTGTCCCGGACCCAATCCCCACTTCAACGAAATCGATTTCTGGGCCGCCGATGTGCGCCACTATGCCGGCCGCTCGGCGCGCCTGGTGTTTTACGACGGGCGCAACGACGCCGAGGGCTGGGTCGCCGCCGCGCTTCCGCAGGCCGCCCAGGGCCCGGAACGCGCCGCGACGTTCCGCCATGACCGTTCGTCCGAACCCACACGCTTCGGCCAGGCTTCACTCGGCGTGATCGCGCTTGTCACCCTGCTTCTCTGCGTCGGGACCGCCCTCACTTCCCGCCCGCGGCGGGCCTGAGCCGTTTTGCTGGTTGCCGCGCTGCCAGCCCCCGTTTGAGCTTTGACCCAATGCCCGACGCCCCCACCCCCCCGGAGCTCACGCTGGTGATGCCCTGCCTGAATGAGGCACGCTCGCTCCCCGGCTGTATTCGCGAGGCGTTCGCGGTGATGAAGGAAGCGGGGATCGCCGGGGAAGTCCTGATCGCCGACAACGGCAGCACCGACGGCTCGCAGGCCCTCGCCACGTCGCTGGGCGCCCGCGTCGTGCCCGTCACCGAAAAGGGTTACGGCAACGCCCTCCGCGGCGGCTTCGCCGCGGCCCGGGGCCGCTTCCTCGTGATGGGCGACGCCGACGGCAGTTACGATTTCTCCCACCTGCCCCGTTTCCTCGAAAAACTCCGCGCCGGCTACGATCTCGTCATGGGCAACCGGTTCCTCGGCGGCATCCAGCCCGGCGCCATGCCCTGGAAAAACCGGTATATCGGCAACCCGGTGCTGTCCTTCATCGGCCGTCTGTTTTTCTCGACCGAACTGCGTGATTTCCACTGCGGGCTGCGCGGCTTTTCCGCCGACGCCTACCGCCGGATGAACCTGCGCACTACGGGCATGGAGTTCGCCTCCGAGATGGTCATCAAGTCCGTCGTGCTCGGCCTGAAAGTCACCGAGGTGCCCACCACGCTGCGTCCGGACACGCGCGACCGCGCCCCGCACCTGCGCCCGTGGCGCGACGGCTGGCGTCACCTGCGTTTCATGCTGCTCTTCAGCCCGCGCTGGCTGTTTTTCTATCCCGGCTTGGTGCTGATGGTCGGCGGTGCCGTGCTCGGCGCGGCCTTGCTACCCGGAGCGCTGCGGATCGGAAATGTTTACCTCGATGTGCATACGCTGCTGTTTGCCGCCGGCAGCATCCTGATCGGGTTTCAGGCCGTGTCGTTCGCCGCCCTCAGCAAATATTTCACGATCCGCGCGGGCCTCCGGCCGCCGGAGGCGCAATTCTGGCTCGGCAAGGTCAGCCTGGAAGGCGGCGTCATCGTCGGCGGCGCGCTGCTGCTCGCGGGTGTCCTGCTCTGGGCCAGCGCCCTCTGGTTCTGGCGCGGACACGGCTTCGGCACGTTGCAGCCGGCGCAAACCCTGCGCTGGGTGATCCCGGGCACGCTCTGTCTCGCCCTCGGCTGCCAGATGATCCTCACCAGCTTTTTCCTCGGCGTGCTGCGACTCGACACGCGCGGTGACCAGGCATGAACGGTGAGCAGCATCCGCCCGTCCGCCGGTGGTTCTGGGCGGGAGTGTTGCTGACCTTGGCGAAGCTCTGGCTTGTGCGCGGCCAGGCGATCTACGCCATCGGCCCGGCCGATCATGACGACCGGCTGTTCCTGCAACTGGCCGAGCACCTCATCCACGGTGACTGGCTGGGTCCCTACAACCAGCTGACACTTGCCAAGGGTCCGTTTTACTCCTGCTGGATCGCGTTCGTCTATGTGCTCGGGCTGCCGCTGTTTTTCGCGCAGCACCTGCTGTATGCCGGCGCGGGCGCGCTCTTCGTCCGGGCATGCCGGCCGGCCATCGCCTCGGGCGCCGCGCGGTTTGCGATGTACGCGCTGCTGCTGTGCAACCCGATGAGCTTCGACGCATCGAGCATGGGCCGCGTGCTGCGGCAGCAGGTTTACGGGCCGCTGGCGGTGATGCTGTTCGCCGCGCTGATCGCGTTTTACCTGCGCCGCGCACAACCGCTCCGCCGGCTGCTGCCGTGGGCGGCCCTGCTGGGTCTTGCCTTCGCGGGCTTCTGGCTCACCCGCGAGGAGAGCATTTGGATCGTGCCCAGCCTCCTGCTGCTGGCCGGAACCTCGCTGGTCAGCGCGTGGCGCTCCTCCCACGAAGATTTCCTGCGCCTGGCCCGCGCCTTCGGGTTCGCCGGGCTCTGCGGGGCGCTGCCGCTGCTCGCCGTGAGCGGGCTGAACTATTCGCAGTACCGCTGGTTCGGCACGGTGGAAACCCGCACCGCGGCCTTCGAGGACGCCTACGGCGCCATGCTGCGCGTCAAGGCCGGCCCCACGCTGCCGTTTGTCTCCGTCACGCGCGAGGCCCGGGCGGCCATGTACGCGGTGAGCCCCGCCTTTGCCGAGTTGCGCCCGCACCTCGACGGCGGCATCGGACGCGACTGGGCGGAGTCATCGGAGTTTCTCACGCACCTGTCGCCCCATGAACGCCAGATCGGCAACGGCTGGATGATGTGGGCCCTGCGCGACTCGGTGGCCGCCGCGGGTCACGGTCAAAATGCCAAGCGCGCCCTCAAGTTTTACCGCCAGATGGCCGACGAGATCAACCGGGCCTGCGACGACGGCCGCCTGCCCGCGGGTCCGCCGCGCCGCGGTTTCCTGCCACCGTGGCAGGCGGGCGAGACGGCCGAGGTCGCCCAGACCTTCGTGGAGTTCGCGGACTTTACCGTGAGCTTCCGGGGCTTCAGCGCGTATGCCCCGCCCTCCGTCGGCACCGCGGAGGACCTGGAACTGTTCCAGCGCTTGACCCGTGAAAAACTCTCCCCGGGACCGGGCACCACCGCCCAGCCGGCGCCCTCGGCCGGTGACATCGAGAAAACCGAAAGACTCCAACGCATCGGCCGGGCGTTGCGCCCGGTGCTGCTCGGGCTGTTCTGGACCGCCCAGATCCTTGCTCTCGTGCGGGTCGTGGAATTGCTCTGGCGCCGACGCGGGAGTTTCCCCCTTACCGTGGCCGCCGCCGCCTGGGGCGCCGGCGTCGCCTGTCTGCTCATCAACGCCCTCATCCACGTCACCTCCTTCCCGGTGCTGGTGATTTCGTCCTTCGCGCCGATTTACCCGCTCGTGCTGGTCTTCATCGCCGCGGTTTCCTGGGACGTCACTGCCGCGTGGATCGCCCCGAAGGTGGGCCGGCACGTTCGCCGCACCGAAGGCTTGGCGAAGGCGGGTCCCCCGCACAAACCAACAGCCCTCGTTCTTCCCCTCGCACCGCTCCCTCCCACCACCGCTAAACTTCTCCCCGCCCTCGCGGCCCTCCTTACGCTCACGCCGCTGGTGATCTGGCGCGGGGAATTCGCCAAGCTGTTCTGGTTCGGCGACGATTTCCTGCTCCTCGACCAGATTGACCGCATGGGTTTCTGGCC
>Ga0114958_10000525_pt1 | contig 32645 bp, 6 predicted proteins | sample C_130208_EF_Meta_FD_89577 | JGI IMG/M metagenome (GOLD analysis project Ga0114958, IMG submission 89577) | Freshwater microbial communities from Lake Croche, Canada to study carbon cycling - C_130208_EF_MetaG | ecosystem: Environmental > Aquatic > Freshwater > Lake | place: Lake Croche, Canada... | reverse complement strand
TGGGGTTTGAGTCATCGTTGTCAAGACTTTGCAGCAACACCGGAAAACCGCTGGTAAACCAACCCACGGTGCGTGAGAGGTCGACGTCGTCAAACAGGTCTTCGCGGCCATGTCCCTCTAACGTTAATCGCAAGGCCTTGCTATTCGTCCACTGCTTAAACGTGAGCAGCAACGCGGTCAGCAACAGATCATTGATTTGTGCCTGGTAGGCGCTGAGAGTGCGGGTGAGCAATGCCTCGCTCAGCGCAGCAGGAAGAATCTTCGTGACGGTGCGCAGGCTTTCTAAGGTGTTGTGTTGCGCAGTCGCTTCAAAGAAATCTCTTGGTAAGGTGGGCGTCTGGCGCTCAATTTGCGTATGCCAGTAAGTGATTTCATCCGCCATGGCGGCCGAGTTGACGTATTGCTTTAACCGCTCGCTCCAGAGGGGCAGTGAAGACGTTTTAAGGGGCAAACGAATCTCTTGTCCCTGACTAAGTTGTTGTAAAGCCATCTCGAGGTCTTCGAGCAGTATGCGCCATGAAATTCCATCGACAGCCAAATGATGAATCACCCAAAGCAGCCGATCATCAAGCGGGTGTTTCTCTTTGATTCGCAGCACTTTCCAAAGCGGACCGTTCACAATGTCCAGGCTTTGTTGGGTTGTATTGGCTGCACTTTCGATCGCTGCTTCTCGTTCACTCTCGTGAAGCTGACTGATATCTAACGTACTGAAAGGCGCGCTTTGCCCCGGTTTGCCAATTGCTGCTCGCCAAGTTGAGTCTAAGCAATCAAAGTGGGCGCGCAACATATCGTGATGTCGTTGCAGTGCGTCTAAAGATAATTGCAAGTGCTCATCGCTGATTGCCGAACGGATTCGCAACAAGAGCGACTGATTAAAATGATTGACGCGCGCCGGATCATTTTCAAAAAACCAATGTTGAATTGGATTGAGCCCAAATGAACCCACATAGGGAGTTTGATCGGCTTGCTGTTGCGCGACCGAAGAGGCCACAGCCGCAAGTTTTCGAATACTCTGATGCAAAAATAACTGCTTGACTGACAGTCCAATTCCCAGGCGCGTGGCGCGACTGATGATTTGAATACTCAAAATCGAATCGCCGCCCAGCATGAAAAAGTTGTCATCAATTCCGATTGTCTGAATCCCTAACACTTCACGCCAGATCTGGGCGAGGTGATGCTCAAGCTCGGTTGAGGGTGCAACAAAGCGTGTCGTGGGGGTGTCATGTGTGGGAAGGGGTAGGGCGCGATGATCGAGCTTGCCATTGCTGGTCAGTGGCAAAGCTTGAAGCACCATAAAAGCGCTTGGTACCATGTACGCAGGCAATTTTCTATCGAGTTGTTCTTTCAGCGCGACTTCTGAGTACTGCTGTCCTTCGCCCGTCAGTACTAAGTAGGCAATCAGCCGTTTGCTGTTGCCTTGCTCCTGTGCGATGACCGCAACTTCTGCAACGGAGGGGTCGTTTTTAATATTAGATTCAATTTCCCCAAGCTCGACTCTAAAACCGCGAATCTTAACTTGTTGGTCGTCACGCCCAACGAATTCGATATTGCCATCGGCACGCCGGCGCGCGATGTCGCCAGAACGGTACATTCTTGCGCCAGGCTGGCGCATAAATGGATCAGGTAAGAACTTTTCGGCGCTGAGGCTAGGGTGCCCTTGGTAGCCCAGGCTCACCTGCGGCCCGCCGATGTACAGCTCGGCCGCAACGCCAACGGGTACGGGATTCAGGTATGTGTCGAGTAAATAAAGCTGACTTGGCATCAACGCCTTGCCAATCGGAATCGGTCGATCGTTGTTGGTGAGCGCGCTTGTTGGGTACGCGCAGCACATCACCGTTGTCTCGGTTGGACCGTATTCATTGTACAAAGCAGCTTGACTTGCCCGATCATAGTGCTGCGTGACAAGATTTGCGGGCATTTTCTCGCCGCCGACAATGACGGTGTTGACGTGTTTGAGTTCTTCGTTGCTTGCTAATTCAAGCAACGGAGAATACAAAAGAGGGAGTAAGACCAGATGAGATGCTTGTGTGTGTTGAAGTCGCAAGAGTAATTGTTGCGGATCTTGAGCCAGTTGACGAGGTTCTAGAAAAAGCGTGCCCCCCGCGCAAAGTGCCCAAAAGACGTTTCCGCTGGCAACATCGAAAGAAAAGGGCTGTAACAAAATCAAGCCGCTTAACGGACGTTGGTAATACGATAAGCGTGCGCGCGTCGAGTTCAGCAAATTTGCGTGACTGACCATGACCCCTTTGGGTTGTCCGGTCGAACCCGACGTATAAATCACATAAGCGATTGCTGCGGGTTCGATCATCCACGAGGGGTCGCTTGACGAGAATTCGGCTTGTCTGAGTGCCGTGAGTTCAAGTGGCCATACATCGCACGTGTCTGTGGGGTTGAGCGTTTGGGTGGTATCGAGCACCCAGCGGGCCCCCGTTTCAGAGCACATACCCTTGATGCGCTCAAGTGGCGTGCCCGGTAACAGTGGCAAATAGGCAGCGCCAGCTTTTAAAATACCTAACAGGCCGACGATCATTTCGAGGCTGGGTTCGGCGTGTAAGCCGACGACTGTGTTAGCGCGTGCGCCCGCGAGCCTGAGTTGGTGGGCGAGTCGATTAGCGGTCTGATTCAACTCATTAAAACAAAGTGCCTGCTCATGACACAGCAGAGCGCGTTGTTGGGGATGCGTGGCGACGACTTCAGCAAAGAGATCCAGAACCGTCTGACTTGTATTGACTTTCTCTGGCCATGAGTTGGCAGTCGCCGTGATTGCGCGCGACTGCTCTGCGGTTAACAGAGATAAGCTAAAAATCTGTTGCTCTGGTTGTTCGCACATCTGCACGAGCAAGTGTTCAAATTGGGCCGCCAGACGTTCGATTGTTTCTTGGGCAAACAAATCTGTGCTGTACTCAATTACGCCGTATAGGGTGCCGTGTTTGTCTTCAACCGAAAGCGTGATGTCAAACTTTGAAACCAGTGTTTCAGTGGTGATCATCTCAAGCGCGAGGTCGTCAAAGGTCAACTCTGCTGTGGGCGCGTTTTGCATCACAAACATGGCTTGAAACACGGGTGTGTAGCTTAAATTGCGCTCGGGTTTGAGTTCTTCAACAAGCTGATCAAACGGCAGATCTTGGTGTGCAAAGGCACCCAGTACTGTTTTTTTAATACGCTCAATTAAGTTTAGGCTGCTGGGCTGGCCCGAGAGGTCTATGCGTAAGGGCAGTGTATTAACAAAAAATCCGATCAAGCTTTCAAGTTCAGAACGGTTACGGCTTGACATGGGCGAGCCGATCACTAGGTCGGTCGTGCTCGCATGTCGCCCCAAAAGAGTCGACCAAGCCGTCAACAACGTCATGAACAGCGTTGCACCTGAAGCGTGGGCGAGGCCTCTTACCGCATCCATCCGCGACGATGCAATGTTGAAAGAAAAGGTCTTACCTAAATGGCTGGCAATGGTGGGGCGCGTCCGATCGGTGGGCAACTCAAGAAGCGCAGGTGCGCCTTTGAGTTGATCGACCCAGTAGGTCATCTGGTTTGCGAGTCGCTCTTGGGTCAGCCAGTTGCGTTGCCAGTTTGCGTAATCTGAATATTGCAATGTCAACTCAGCGAGCGGTGAGGGTTTCTCGTGCAGATAGGCATGGTAAAGCTGTACGACTTCGTGCTGAAGCATCGCCATCGACCACTCATCCGAAATGATGTGGTGTAGGGTCATGATCATAATATGTGAGGTGTCAGTCTTGCGAATCAACAACACGCGCAACAATACATCACGAGTCAGATCGAACGGGCGATTGGTCTCTTGTTGAATAAGGTTTTGTATCGCGCCTGCTTGCTCAGCTTGATCACGGTGTTCAAACGATACCCGAGTGATCTTAAAGTCTTGCTGAGGCAGCAAACGCGCGACGGGATTGCCGTTGACTTCGATAAAGGTTGTGCGTAAGGCCTCGTGTCTTCTGACCAATTCGGTAAATACCGGCTCAAGTACATCCACTGCCAGTTTGCCAGTTAGTTGGACGGCACCCGAGAGCAGATAGGTTGCATTTTGACCCTCTAGTTGACTCAAAAACCAGAGTCGTTGTTGCGCAAAGGCCAAAGCTGAGTGTTGCTTGGCTTGTTCGGTCAGTCGCTTAATTATTGGCGCAGGTTGACCCGAGGCGGCAGCTTCAGAGAGCGTGACAATCGACTGGGCGAGTTGCTCGATGGTTGGGCGATCAAATAAGGTGTGAATTGCAAGTTCGACCTTTAAGGCATCTCTGATTTTTGAGATGAGTTGAACCGCGAGTAACGAGTGGCCGCCCAGGGTAAAAAAGTTATCGGTGATGCCGATACGCGGGATACCCAGTAACGCCGACCAAATTGTGCACAACTCTTGCTCGGTTTGTGACTGGGGTGCAACGTACTCTTCTTGCTGTTGTGTGAAATCCGGCGAGGGCAATGCCTTGCGATCAATTTTGCCGTTGGGCGTCATTGGCATGCTAGTCAGGCACATGATGGTGGTCGGCAACATGTACGCGGGTAGCTGACTTTGAAGCAACGCGCGTAGGCGAGCAATCAGTGAGGCTTGATCGTCACTCTGCCCAAGGTCTGCGGCGATTTGAATATACGCAACAATTTGAGGCTGCTCGGGCCGATCCATCCGGACGACTGCAACTGCATTTTGTACCTCAGGATGCCCGTTCAGTGTAGCTTCGATTTCTCCGAGCTCAATTCTGAAACCACGAACTTTCACCTGAAAATCAGCGCGACCGATATAGCGAATCTGCCCATCGTTTTGATAGCGTACCAAGTCGCCGGTTTGATAAAGACGTGCGCCGGGAGTCAAGCTAAAGGGGTCTGGAATAAAGCGTTCAGCGGTCATTCCAGGTTGCCCTAGATAACCCCGACTGACACCCATTCCACCAATGTAAAGTTCTCCTGGTACGCCTAGCGCGCAGGGTTCAAGTGAGTCGTCCAAAATATAAGTTTGAGTGTTTCCGATCGGATTGCCGATTGGAGCGCCTGCTTTTTTTCGGGCGTCATTGTTATCTGGTACAACGACTTGACTGGCGGTTGACCAAATAGTGGTTTCTGTGGGGCCGTATAGGTTCCAGACCTCAGCGCCAGTGAGAAGAAGCTGGCTGGCCAATTCTCCATCAAGGGCCTCACCCCCGCAGAAAATTCGCTTGAGACCTGGGTTTTTTGTACCAGTCAGCATCAACATGCGCCAGGTCGCTGGAGTGGCTTGCATCACCGTGGCGCCGGTGCTTTGAATCGCTTTGAGCAGTGCAAAACCGTCTGCGCTGGTTTCTCTGGAGGCCAGAGCGACCGTACCGCCGCTGATAAGTGGTAAGTAGAGTTCAAGCCCAGCGATATCGAAAGAGATTGTGGTGACAGCTAACAGTGTTTCGCTTTCGTTGAATCCTGGTGTTTGCTGCATTGTCAGTAAAAAATTCAACAAGGCGCGGTGCGATATTTGCACCCCTTTGGGCTTGCCCGTCGAGCCAGAGGTGTAGATCACGTAAGCCAAACTGTCAGCGATGGTTTGACGGGTCAAACGATGTTCGCACGCCGCGATCGTTTCTTTGTCTTGATCAATCAGTATGTATTGGCCGACCTGCGAGGGAAGGGCTGCGAGCGTTGCACGTTCACAAAGAATCAGCCGTAATCCCGAACTCTCGATCATGCCAGACAAGCGATCAAGCGGGTAGGCGGGATCAAGGGGCACGTAAGCGGCGCCCGTTTTTAAAATAGCAAGCGCACCGACGACCAACTCGCTTGAACGATTCAGGCATAGTCCGACAAGCGTCTCGGTTGTCGCGCCTTGCGCACGCAAATACCTTGCGAGTTGAGTCGCTTGTTGATCAAGCTCTGCATAAGTTAGTTCTTGAGCATCACAACGCAGTGCGACTTTGTTAGGCAGTTGTTGAGCACGCTGTTCAAACAGACTGCAGATGTTTTGTTCAGCATCTACGTCATACGCGGTTGCGTTCCAATCGAGCAGCAGGGTGTTGCGCTCAGGCTCAAGCATAAGCGGCAGGCTCGAGAGACGTTCTTCTGGATGCTTTACAAAACCTTCGAGCAGTTGCAAATAGTGATCGATAAAGCGCTTGATGGTGGGCGCTTCAAATAAAGCGGTGCTGTATTCGAATTCGCCTTGAATTTCACCGCCTTGCTCTTCAAGCTTAAGCGTCAAATCAAACATCGAAGTGCCTGCATCCATCGGCAGGCTTGTCATGGTGAGATCGCCCGCCTTTAGGCCAGTACGCTCTTGATTTTGCGTTTGCAAAATAAACATGACTTGAAAAAGAGGGCTGAAGCTGGCGTTGCGTTCAGGCTTAATCGCTTCGACGAGTCGTTCAAAGGGCACGTCTTGATGTTTGTAAGCGTCTAAGCAGGTCTGGCGAAGCTGTTTGAGTAATTCGAGACCTGTCATGTTCTCGTTAAACGTACTTCTGAAGACTAAAGCATTTACAAAAAAACCAACCAAGGGTTCAAGTTCTTTACGTGTTCGGTTTGCGACCGGTGACCCCACGACAACGTCTTCTTGTCTGCTGTATCGCGCCAACAGGGCAGAAAAGCCGGCTAAGAGCGTCATGAACAGGGTGGCGCCAGCTGCTTGACTGAGAGACTTCAGGGCGCTTAATAAATTCTTCTTCAGTGAAAAATTGTAAGTCTGCCCAACAAAACTTTGAACCGCAGGTCGAGGATGATCTGTAGGCAGTTCGAGCAGGGTTGGCACGCCTTTAAGCTGTGTTTTCCAATAATCAACCTGCGCATCGAGACGAGCACCACTCAGCCACTCGCGCTGCCAAAGCGCAAAATCACCGTACTGCAAGGGCAGCGGCTCAAGGGTCGAGTTTCTACCTTCTGAGTAGTCGACATACAGTGTGGTGATTTCGTGCAAAAGCACATTGCCAATTGACCAGCCATCAGAGACGATATGGTGAATCGTCAGCAACAAAATGTGATGATGCTCGTTAAGCTTAACTAAAGTTGTTCGAAGTAGTTGGTCACGCGCCAGGTCAAAGGGCGTTTGGGCTTCTTGAACGGCAAGCGCCATCATGCGGTCTTCTTGTTGCTCGGGTGCGATGCTGCTGATGTCGATCAAACGGGTTTGCACATCAACCGTGTCGTGTATCACAAGTCGCGACTGCCCATTTTCAGCAAGAAAATTTGACCGTAAAGATTCGTGACGTTTGACGATCTCTTTAAAAACCTGCTCAAGTGCGTGCAAATTGAGCGATCCCTCTAACCTGACCGTGACGGGCATGTTGTAGGTTGCACTTGCCCCCTCTAGCTGATCTAAAAACCATAGACGCTGCTGAGCGAACGACAGTGGCGGGGTCGGAGCATCAAACGCTCGAGGGGCAATGGGTTCGAGCTCGCTCGTCTTTGTGTCAGTAAGGGCAGCGACTCGCTGCAGCAATGCTCGCTTAGCAGGAGAAAGACCCGCTAGTCGATCGGCTAAAGACTTCATTGATGAGTACTTATCGATTGTGAACAACAAAGTCGCACGAGAAACCACCGCGCGAAAAGATGAAATACCCGCCAGCAACGATCCCAGCTTTTTGCTCTTCTGTCAGATCGTCAGGATTAGGAGGGATCATTAAGGTCAGTTGCGAGGGGCCATTTTCAATCGCGGCAACACTGGTGACTCCAAGCGGTACTGACATACCTTCCTCTTTCATGACCGTCATCGGATCAGCAAGTAGGCGTGCCTTGAAGGCTGGATCGGCCCAGCATTTGCGAATCACGGCCTCGTACGGTTTTTGATGGTTCATTTGGTGTCCTGTCAGTCAAGTTAAGATAGAGAATGAATTACACAGCTGCAGCGTTCATTTTTAGGCGCAGGCTCAAGGGGCGCATGTCAGTCCAAACAGTGTTGATGTGTTCAAGACAGGCCGCCTTTGCACCACGAAAATTCGCATCTTTCCAGCCTAAAGGAATCTCTTTAAAGTCAGGCCAAATCGAATATTGCTCTTCATGGTTTATCACCACGATGTATTGAGTCTCGGTTTGTTCAGTTGTCATTGCAAACTCCGCTTTGAGTTGGGTATTAGGTTTCAGAATCGAGTCCAAGCGCGCGCGCGAGCTCTGGCGGCAAATCATCGCGCGCCAGTAACGCTTGAACTTCTTCATCAGTCATAGTTTCTAGCTTGTCTAGCTGTGCTAAAAGTTGCGCCTCATCTGTCTGCGCCATTTGTCTCTCAATAAGCACTGCACTGAGTTGAGCGACCGTTGGATGCGCAAAGAGCAACCCGATGTCTACCAACACACCAAATTTCTGCTGCAGCTCCATGGTCAATTGAGCGCCTAACAACGAGTGGCCGCCCAGATCGAAAAAGTTATCTTCAACGCCAACTTGATGAATAGCTAGAAATTTCTGCCAACTTTGCGCAACACTCTGTTCGTGTTCGTTGCGTGGGGCAACAAAGGCATTTGAGATATTTGGACGGTCGTAGCGACGTTCAGTCGCAGTCTGTTCGGGTTCAGTCGCACCCGCTTGCTTCAGAATGCCTGCCCGTCGCAGCATGGGTGGATTGGTTGCGATCACTGCGCATTGCACGAGGCCTAACTGCAAAAGCTGTGCAAATGCTGTCGCGCCTTCAGACGGAGAAATCGTAAAGTCTTTTGCTCGTTCGGCAGCAACGCTTGAAGTTTCGCCAGCTTTCCACGAGTCCCATTGGACAATCATCCACGGAAACGCACTGCGTTGATTGAGTTGTTGAACGTAGGCTTGAAGATACGTCCCCGCGATTGTGTGAGGTGCTTGGCCGAGTGCTCCGATTTGGGCACTTAATGATGACATGACCATACAGAAATCAAGTGAAAGCTTTTCTGTGGCGCGTTCAAGTACCTGCATGCGTTGTTGCTGTTGTTGCAGATAACTTTCAACGGTTGACCACTCAATGGTTGCGCAAACACCGTTTGGTTTAGTCGCATGCATGTCTGAGGCGTCAACGATGCCTTCCACGTGTCCCCAGGTCGCGAGCGTTTGGGTGGTGAGTTGTTCAAGCTCTTGAGGCGAACTGGTGTTGACCTCTTTGAGGGTGATGTGCACGCCTTTTTCTGCCAATACGGCCAAACTTGTTTGATACTTGCCTGTCAACGCCGGGGTCAATGCTTGGCTCGTCGTCAGGATTAACTTCGCTTCTGTGCAATGTGCGAGGCTTTGAACGAAGACCATCCCAATATCTGTCAGGCCGTCTAAGATAATGTAGCCACCGCCCTGACGCAGCAGGGTCGAATCTGCTGGTGCGCCTGAGGCCTGCTCGTTCGTCGTCGTCGGAATAGTTAATGACCTGAGTTGAGGAATCGATCGGGCTCCTTGACGCAAAGCGACGATTTCAGAGGGCTGGAGTGCAAACGCTTCGTGGTAGATCGCCTTTGCGAGGCGAGTGAACTGCCGCTTCTGCTGGTGTTGACTCACGTCGATCAATTGAGTGCGAATGTGCGGGTGCTCGTAAGGGATCGTCTTGAGCAGCCCCGTCATGGCAGTCTGCGCAGGGTCAATTTGACTATCTGCGCTCAAACTCAAGGCGTCTTGTGTAATCACGCACAGCGTGACGGGTGAATCGGGTCTGGTACCAGCCAAAGCACGAAGGACAGTGAGGGCTGGACGCAAGTTGAATAGTCCAAGAGTCTGAGCGTGCTCTTGTTCGGTTTCATTCAAGTGGGCAAAGCTGTCATCAATCATCAACACAACATCGGTTGACTCAAAAGTCGCGGCTGAAAGCGACTCTAGAGTCTGCATCGTGACAATGTGCCCGTTTGCAACCAGGGTTTGCTCAAGTGCCACGCTCAAAGCGCAGGTCGGGTGAACAATGACACAGCGACGTGGGCTCGGTGTTGCCTCTGGGTTGAGTGGTGCCGTATTTTTCCAATCAGGTACGTAGAACCAATCTTTCGGCTGAACACGGCGGGCCGCATTCTCAAGAGATACATGATCGGCAGATTGATTCAGTCGTGGTTCAATCCAAAACTTTGATCGCTCGAATGGGTATGTCGGCAACGGAACTCTTAGCCGTTGCTCGTTTGCATAAAAGCCGTCCCAGTCAATGTCACAGTTCGCCATCCAAAGTTGACCAAGACTGTTGAGCATAAATTGGTCAGCGGGACTCGAGGCCTCAACGGGCGGCAAAGTGGGCACACAAACCGGAGGCTCACCGGTCGAAACTTGCGTCATGCGTGCCAGGCTGGTCAGAGTGCGTCCCGGACCGATTTCTAACAGAATATCGGTTGGAAACTGTTCCAGCACGGCCTGCAGGCCAGAGTGAAATTTCACGCCTTGGCGGATATGATCAAGCCAGTATTGGGCACTCGTCGCCTGGGCATCCGTCATCCAGGTACCCGTGACATTTGAGACGTAACGAATAGAGGGGTGTCGCAGCGTCACACTATCCAGAACGGCGGCGAACGCCTCAAGCATGGGCTCCATCATGGCGGAGTGAAAAGCATGCGAGGTATGCAGTGGCCGCGTTTGAATACTTTGCGCTTGTAAAGCAGTTTGATAGGATTGGATTGCATCAGTCGGGCCAGACACGACACAAAGGTTCGCGGCATTGACTGCTGCGATATCTAATTTTGATTGTGCGCCAACCAGCGTTTCACGCACGCGCGCTTCAGAAAGGCTGACCGCCAGCATGCTTCCTGTTGGCATGCTCTGCATCAAACGACTACGCGCACTGACGAGCTTAAGACCATCCTCAAGACTAAACACGCCAGCGAGGCAAGCCGCGACATACTCGCCCAAGCTGTGACCGATCATTGCGTTGGGCGTCACGCCCCAACTCATCCATAGCTTTGCAAGCGCATATTCAATCGAGAACAAAGCAGGTTGCGCCAATTCTGTTTGTCGCAACCACTCCTGCGCCTGCTCGCGTGCACTGTCCTCGCACAGAATGGCGTCTCGGATGTCTTTGTCGAGCAGGGGTAAAAGAGCATCTGCGCACTGATCCAGATGCAGCTTGAATGTTGGCTCGGTGTAATAAAGCGCTTTACCCATCGTAGCGTACTGACTTCCCTGTCCTGTAAACATGAAAGTCACGCGGCCCGATGAGCTTCGATCGGCATAGGTGTGCGCAGCATGTTCGAGCCGAGTCACCGCCTCTTGAGCGCTTGAACACACGATGGCGAGTCGGTGCGCAAAGCGTTTGCGCCCTCGCTGCAGTGTCGCTGCGACATCTGGCAAGCTCGCCATGGGGTGCTCAGTGAGGTAATGTGAAAGCTGGCGAGCCTGCGCTGTGAGGGCAGACTCTGTCTTAGCAGACAGCACTAATAATTGGCTCAAACGCGAGTCGCTGCCGCCAACTTTAGGGGGTGCCTCTTGCAGAATTGCGTGCGAATTTGTGCCGCCAACGCCAAATGAACTAATGCCTGCAATGCGTGGCGTACCCTCGACACGAGGCCAGGATTGCAGTTTATTGACAACGTAAAACGGCGTGTTGGGTAAATTAAGTTTGGGATTAGGTGCTTCGAACCTCAGGCTTGGCGCAAGTTGCTCATTTTGAAGGGACAAAACAATCTTGATGAGGCCCGCCATACCTGCGGCTTTATCGACGTGACCGATATTAGACTTCACCGATCCTAAGCCGCAATATGTTTTGCGCTCTGTGCCAGAACGAAAAGCCTGTGTGAGTGCTGCAACTTCAATCGGATCGCCCAAAGGGGTGGCGGTGCCGTGCGCTTCGACATAGCTGATTTCGTCGGGGTGTACGCTTGCTGCGGCTTGTGCCTCAAGAATAACCTCAGCCTGACCATCAATACTGGGCGCTGAGTAGCCAATTTTGTCTGAGCCATCGTTGTTAATGGCACTGCCGCGAACGATGGCATGAATATGATCGCCATCTGCAATGGCGTCAGTCAGACGCTTAAGAATCACGGCGGTGGCACCATTGCCATCCACGAGCCCGCTCACTGTTGCATCAAATGGTCTGCAATGACCATCGGGAGAATACGCCGAGCCAGCCTCGTGCAGATAGCCGGTCTGTTGAGGAAAGTGCACGGTGACCCCACCCACGAGCACCATATCGGACTGATAGGACAATAAATGTTGACACCCCATATGGATGCCAACCAGCGATGAAGAGCAGGCCGTGCCAATATCAATGGCTGGTCCGTGCGTGTTCATGCTGTAGGCAATACGCGTCGGAACAAAGTCCTTGTCGTTGTACATCGACAGTTGAAAACCACCCACTTCTTCGATCAAACCTGGGTGCGTCATGATGTTGAACGCCAGATAGGTGTTCATGCCAGCGCTGGTGAAAATCGCGACTCGCCCTGGGTACGAAGAGGGCTCATAGCCTGCGTGTTCCATTGCCTCCCAAGCAACCTCCATCATGACGCGGTGTTGTGGGTCCATCAACTCCGCTTCACGCGGCGAAATCCCAAAAAACGCGGCATCAAAAAGCTCCACGTCAGGAAGGTACCCTTTTGCACTGCGAAATGCAGGATCCTCAATCACTTCTTCAGGAACACCGGCGGCAAGCAATTCATCTTTAGAAAAATGAACGATGCCTTCTTTGCCCTCACAGAGCAGTTCCCAAAAGGCTTTTAAATTGGGGGCTCCGGGCAGACGCGACGCCATACCGATAATTGCAATGGTGTCACCAAGTTCTGAACGATCTACTTCTTGATTCACGGGCAGCGATTCCATAACAACTAGGCGGATTGACGACGATTCTTCACAGCGCTTTTAGCGGCGCGTTGGCGCTTGGCCTGCTCTAAAGCAGCTGATTTTTGTAGCGCCGCTCGTTGTTGAATCTCGCTGATATTGGCGGTTTGTGTAGACTCTTGTCGACCCAATTGCTCTGAAAGACTCGCAATCGTTGGGTAGCGAAACAGATCAACAATCAAAAAGTGAGCCGGTAACAGTGATTCAATTTTTTTGAAGATTTGTAGCAATAAGAGCGAATTGCCGCCAATGTCAAAGAAGTTTTCGTGCACGCCGACTTTGGGCAAGGACAGTGCTTCACACCAAGCCGCTGCAATTTGTTCCTCTCGTTCATTTGAAGGTAAGGTCAAATCGCCAGAGGGCTCTGTTTGCTCAGAGGATGGCGCGGGCAGTTGCTGCCGGTCAATCTTTGCGTGAGAAGTGAGCGGCATCTCAGTCAAGATCACAAAGACACCTGGCACCATGTGTGCGGGTAATGTTTTTAAGAGCTGTTGTCTGAGGGATGCTGAGTCTTGAGGTTGGGCGTTGTGCTCAAGCGTGAGGTAGGCAACAAGGCGTTTTTGCCCGGGCTGGTCTTCACGAATCACGACGGCGGCTTCGCGAACGGTGGCCAGATCGACTAAAGCCGCTTCGATTTCGCCTGGTTCTATTCTGAAGCCATTGAGTTTAATTTGATTATCCATACGACCCAAAAAGATCAGGCAGCCGTCTTCGCGATATTTCACGCGATCACCCGTTTTATACAAACGATCGCCCGCAGCACCAATCTCGCCACAGAACGGGTCGGGAACAAACACGCTCGCTGTTTGACCGGGTCGGTCGTGATATCCGCGCGCGAGTCCTGCGCCTCCGATATAGAGTTCGCCCTCCATGCCGGGCGCCACAGGTTCAAGATAAGGGTCGAGCACGTAAAGTCGTGTCCCTTGAATCGCCTGTCCGATCGGTACTGAGCCACTGGTCGGCTGCGTTGCAACAAAGGTGCAGCATCCAACCACCGTCTCGGTGGGGCCGTATTCGTTGATGCCCAACGTTGAGGTGTGCTCGAACCAGGGGTCAAGACTCGCCCCTGCAAGTGCCTCACCACCAAGGATCAAAAATTTGGCAAGTTTTGCATCGACCGTCGGATTTTTTGCGCGTAAGGTATTCAAAATTTCGAGATGCGCCGGCGTCAGTTTGATAAAACTGTATTCAAACGGCGAGTTCACTAAGGCTTGTATTGCTTCAAACTCAACACCCTCCGGCAGTAACACGACTTGATTGCCAGCGACGAGCGGCACAAAGATACTGGTAATCGTGGCATCAAAGCCAATCGATCCTAGCACCGGCGAGCCATCTCCCTCAGAGGCTTCATACGCGTGAGCAGCCCATTGCAGATAGTTGGTCATGCCAGCGTGCGTCATCAGTGCACCTTTGGGTTGACCTGTTGAACCCGAGGTATAGATCACATACGCCAAGTTTGAGGGATCGGTATTGAGCGATAGATTAGTATCAGCTTCAAGTTCAGTTGCCGCGCGTTGTTGATCAATACAAAAGAGTTCAGTGATTGAAAATTCAGTCTGCTCAGCAATTTCAGTTGTGGTGATCAGCACGCTCACCTTTGCGTCTTGCTGTAAGTAATTCAGACGGCTAGCGGGGTAAGCAGGATCCATCGGCAGGTACGCACCCCCGGCCTTCATCGTTGCCAGCATTGCCACGATCAAGTCCGTCGAGCGCGGCAGGCAAACACCCACACGCTGATCAGGCCCAACGCCTAAGCTGCGCAGGCGACGTGCAAGCTGATTTGCTTGTCGATTCAAGGCATCGTAGGTGACGGCCGGAGCGGTCGCGGGATGATGGAGCACAGCATTGCTATTCGCATGAGTGCTTGCAATATGTTCAAAGAGTGTGTGAAAGCAAGTTGCCGGTGCTGCGGGTGCGCGTGTTTTCCAGCTGGCAAGCAGGGCTTCACGATGCCCTTGGCCCAGAAGAGAAATACGCGCAACGGGTGAATCAATATTCAGGCAGATGGCTTCAAGAACAGATTCGTATTGCTGCACGATTCTTTCGATTGATGACGCTTGAAACAGATCAGTGTTGTAGTCGGCTTCAAGAACAATGTCATCACCGATTAAATTCAACGTAAACGTCAAATCGACGCGTGTATAGCGAATGGGCTGTGGATAGGGCGCAGCAACTAAATCTGCCACCGAGATGTCTTTGGGCAAGCGCTCGAGATTAAAAATCGTCGAAACTAACGCCGAGCGACTCGGGTCGCGTTTGAGGTTTAGTTTGTCGATGAGTCGGGCGAACGGATAGTCTTGGTGCTGATAGGCCTCAAGAAGTGTTTGCTTGATTGTCGCCAAGTAAGCGCTAAAGCTCGCACCAGGTTGTAATTCACTCAAAATCGGAAGCATATGTACGCAATAGCCGACCAGGCCTTGCGCGCCCTCAATGCCCCGACCAGCGTAGGGGGCGCCAACGACCAGCTTTTGTTGCTCTGTCAGTCGGTGAAGCAAGGCAGAATACGCGGCAATCACCAGCATATAAAGCGTGCAACCATTGCGACTCGCCAACCCTTTAAGGTCTGAGGCGAGCGCGTTTGGCATGACATGCCTGAGCCGAGTACCGTTAAATGTTTTAACTTCAGGGCGTACATAATCGCAAGCAAGCGCTAATGGTTCGATGGGCTGTGCAAATTGCTTGAGCCAGTACGACTCATGCGCTTGCATGTGTGTAGCTTGCGTTTGTTGTGCATGCCAGTTCACGAAATCGGCATAGCGTGGTGCCGCGGGCAGCTTGATCAGGTCGCCTTTGCACGCCGATTCGTACAGCGAAAGCGTTTCTTGAATCACCAAACCCATTGAAGGACCATCACTGATAATGTGGTGGGCATTCAAAACAAGGATATGCTGGTCAGCAGCAAGTTTAAGCAAAGCTGGAGAGAACAGTTTGCCGACAGAGAAGTTCGCTAATTCGTCAGACTTGGCAAGCATCCACTCATGCGCCGCTTTCTGTGGGTCAGCCTGTTCAGATAAATCAACAATATCTAGCACGACCCGTGTAACGGGTTCGACCACTTGCCATGCACCAGCCTCTGCGTCGATACGTGTTCTCAACGATTCGTGACGCTCGACAATTGTGTGCAAAGACTCTTCAAGAAACCTGACGTTGAGTGCACCCGTTAAAGACAGGGATGCCGGATCGTTATACGCTTTGTTTCCGTCTGGATCCATCCGAGCTAGCAGCCATAACTGGTGTTGTGCTTCACTTAAGGCAACGCTGTTTGCTGGATGATTGTTTGTTTGTTGCTTAGAGATCAGCGATTCTGCATAGCTGCTTTTCAGGCGCGTGAGGTTGGGAAGATTAGCCATGACCGATGCAGCGTCGACACCAAAATCCAGAAAACAAGCGACTTCGGTTACGCCCATACGAGACATGCGCTCGAGCATAGGTTGGCAGTGTTCGGGTGAACCAATCAAGGCGCGATCGGCAATGTAACGCTCGTAAGCCTTGGCAACGATAAAGGCTTTGTCAGCTTCACTGGCGCGGTTGACGTCGCGTAAATGTGCGGGCAAGCTTTCGGCCATCTTTTGAAATAAAGAGAGGCTCGACAGTAAGTAATTGCACATCGGTGCTCGCGCAGTCTCTACTGCGGTTGTGTGATCTTCACAAATATATGTGTGAATCAACACGACCACCTGACCAATCTCAGCGGGATGCCCGTGGTCGGCCAAAGCCTGTCTGTAAATGGCAATATTTTTTTCTAAATCTTCGAGGGATTGCCCGAGCAGGTTAGTTAAGATCCCCAACCCCATCTCTCCTGCTTTACGGTAGGTGTCAGGGTTGCCAACGACCGTGAGCCAAGCAGGTAAGGATTGCTGTTTTGGCCGGGGATAAATACTGAGTTCGACTTCTTTGTTGTCACCACCCATGAACTTGACGCTTTCGCCAGCCCAAAGGCGCTTGACCGTGGTGATGCCATCGAAGGTGAATTCACGGTTGTTTGTGAATTTCTCTGGTGCCAAGGCAAAATCGTTGGGGTGCCAACCAGAGGCAAAACTGATGCCTGCTCGGCCATTTGAAAGATTGTCGACGAGTGCCCACTCTTCTGCAACGCGCAAAGGGTGATGCAAAGGCATGACAACGCTACCACCTCGTAGTTGAATTGTGTCGGTTTCACGTGCCAGCGCTGCAGCAAGCACTGAGGGGTTTGGTGAAAATCCACCAAATTTATCAAAGTGCCGCTCAGGCAGCCAAATGGCATTAAAGCCATTCTTATCGCCGTAGCGAGTGCCTTGCATCAGCAGATCATATTTGTCGTTCGAAAACGCTGCATCATAATTGCCAAAAAAATACAGTCCGAAGTTAAGCGCTTTAGGTACTGAGTGGCTCGCTGTCGCAAGCGCAGGCTTTGAGGCCTTTGCGGTCTTGCTTTGACCTGTGGCTAGAGCCAGAGACACAGGTTCAGGCTTTTTTGCTACTGGAATCCCACCGCCGCGAGGAGGCAAGAATCCACCATTACGCATTTCTTGAATCGCTTCTTTGATGGCGTTGACAACGAAATCAATATCCTCGTCCGTATGAACAGTTGATAAAAAGCAGGCACGCCATTCCCAGATATACACGCCTTTTTCGAGCAGATGGTAGAAGAACATCTCGATGTTGCCCGAAAACTTGAACCCAAAGGTCGAGGCAAAATGAACAACGCGAATCGACAACTCTTCTTCTTCGAAAAAGGTGTTGAGGCGTTGTGCAAAAGCCGCGGTCCGGCGATTTAGGTTTTCTTGTAAGGCAGGCCCACAGGCCTTGAGATGTCTGAGCGTGGCTAACGTTGCAGCCATCGAAAAGGGATGCTGATTGAACGTTCCGCCGAAATAGGTTCGCTTTGCAGTCGGGTACGAGGCATCTCCGTACTGCCACATTCCGCCGTCAATACCGTCCATGTAACGAGCGTCACCAGCAACTGCACCAACAGGTGTGCCCCCGCCAACGATTTTTCCGTAAGTTGCCAGATCCGCTTTGATACCGAACAAGCCTTGAAAGCCGGCAGGATGGGCTCTAAAGCCGCTGACCATTTCGTCAAAAATCAACGCCACGTCATGCTCTCGGGTGAGGGTGCGTAACTCACGTAAAAACTCTACCGGTTGCAAATCGAGTCGCCGGCTTTGTACCGGTTCAACCAAAACCGCCGCCAGTTCGTGCGCATGCTTGCGAATGATTTCAAGCGACTCTGGATTGCCATAGTCTAAGACGAGTACATCTTTGGCGACATTCAAGGGAATGCCTGGTGCGACGGGCTCAGAGTTCAGTTCACCGCTTAACGAGCGAACAGTCTTTGCCAGCGTGCCGTCGGAATGACCGTTGTACGCGCGATCGAAAATAACAATCTTGTCACGCCCTGTCGTGGCGCGTGCCAGACGCAGCGCGATCATGATCGCTTCTGTCCCTGAATTGGTGAAGCCGACGCGCTCGTGACCGGTAATTTCAGTGAACAGCTGAGCGATCTCTTGCATATGCTCTGAGCGCGGGCCAAGCTGAAAGCCCTGCTGAATCTCAGCCTCAAGTACGCCTTTCATATGGTCAGGACGGCTGCCAAACAGCAGTACACCGAAACCCATCGTCAAGTCGACGTATTCATTGCCGTCGACATCGCGCAAACGCGAACCGGTCGATTCGACACCGGTGATGGGATATAAGATTTCTTTGGTTGAAAAACGAAAGCCAACGCTTGCACGGCTATCTGATAGCTGAGGACGCGCGGCTTGGGCTAACGCTTTTGACTTGGCTGTTCTGGCTTGATAACGCTCAACCAGCGCAGCTAAGTGCGCACTTTGTTGCGGAGTCATGCCAGAGTTATTGGGCACGATGGGGCTGTTCAGCGCCCGGAGGGGAGACGAGCGATCGTCGGCATCTGCAACCGGAGCCACCGGAGCGGGCACGGCCTTGGTGGCCTGTGGTTGAACGACTGCATGTGCTGCCGCTTGAGGGGGTGCGCTCGAATGCTGCGTAACATTCGTTTGCTGTACGACGCTGGCAGGCTGCGGATGGCTCAAGGCTTGAGGCACTAGTACTGGTTGTATTGCAGTGACGCTGCCAGTCAAAATTGCCAACTGTTGCGACATGAGTTGCGTTTGCGCCATCACGATTTGCTGCATCGCATTCATGTGCTCGGTCGAAACCGGTTGTAAATAGTTCGCAACCACGGGCTGAGCTGCATAAGTTGGTGCAAAAGCTTGTGACGCGACGGCTTGGGATGCGACGACTTGAGGTGCAGTACCTAGAGGTGCAGTACCTAGAGGTGCCGCAACCTGAGGTGCCGCGTACTGAGGTGTCGCAACTTGAGGCACAGAAACCGAAGGTGTCGCGGTCGCCACGACAGGCGCCACTGCCTGCGGTGCGGCGGGCGCTGGTTGACCAAACTCAAGTACCGAGTGTTGAGCAAGGTAGGCTGCGATCGCATCCAAGCTTGTGATTTCTTCAAAAAATTGACGAATTTCAAGCTTGACACCGAAATTGTCCTCAATCACGCTCACGCCCGACACCAGCACAAGCGAGTCCGCGCCCATCTCGACGAGTTGAGCGTGTACGTCAATGTCAGCTGGAGCAATGCGCAGCAACACCGAAAACAGTTCGCACAATTTAGTCAGTACGGCTTGATGACGCACGACTTGCGGGTTGACAACAGGCACTGCGACACTGTTGTTGTTTGAGGTAATCATCGCTGAATCCTTTTGAGTAATCCAATAGCGTTTACGTTGAAACGTGTACGAGGGAAGAGTGATTTTTTGCGTGGCATGACCGGCTTCGAAGCCAGACCAGTTAATCTGAGCACCTGCAACAAACGCCCTTGCAACTGACTCAGAGAGCGTTTTCCAGTCGGTTTGTTTGTGGGTGATCGAAGGCAGGTACTGAGCCTCTGGCTGGGCTTGCTTCCCAAGATTGCTTAAGACTTGTCCCGGGCCAATCTCGATAAAGAGTGTATGACCCCGCTCAAGCAAGGTCTTTAAGCCCGAGGCAAACTGAACGGTATCCCTGCAGTGACGTCGCCAATATTGAGCATCAAGCGCCTGTTCGTTCGTCAGCGCTTTGCCAGTCACGCTCGAGACATAAAGCACTTCTGGTTCTTTGGCCTTGATCGCCTCTGCAAACTGCTCGAACGGTTCAAGAATCAATTGCATCTGCGGCGAATGAAAGGCGTGAGTAACGGTCAGATCAATTGTCTGCACGCCCGAGGCCACTAGTGGCGCAAGTGCAAGTTTGATGATCGCGGGGCTTCCAGACACCACCACGTTGTTCTGACTGTTGACAACGCCTAGGTCGATCTCTTGAAGGTAAGGGCTAATTGCCTGCCGAACGGTTTGTTCGTCTGCAAACACGGCAGTCATACCGCCTACAGTATCAAGTGTTTGCATTAAATCAGCGCGTTTAACAACAAGCTTCAAAGCGTCGCTTAACGACAGCGCACCCGCAACACAGGCCGCGGCGTATTCGCCGATGCTGTGGCCCAACACCGCGGCAGGCTCAATACCAAAAGAGCGCCATAAACTCGCCAGCGCATATTGCACTGCAAAGAGTGCAGGTTGCGCATACCGTGCTTGCGAGAGGTATTTACCCGATAGCGCGCTGTCCGAGCTCAAAACCGACAATAACGAAACATCGTTTAGTTTCTCGAACTCTTGCGCGCAGCGTTCGATCGCTTGTCGATAAACCGGCTGCGTGTCATAGAGCTCGTGCCCCATGCCCGCGTACACCCCTCCCTGACCCGTAAACAAAAACACTGGATTAGGTGTTTTTCCTGCAACTTGACGTCCAAGCTGAATGGCCTCTGTTGGACGATTTTCAGCCAAAGCTACCAGAGCTTCAAGCGCCTGCTGGCGGTTGTTTGCGACCAGCGCAAGCCGATGATTAAACTGGTTTCGGCCTGTATTTTGATTGAAGCATAACTGCTCAAACGAAACTTCAGTGTGCGTAGTGACATAAGCACGAAGTTGTTGGGCAAGATCTTTTAAGGCAGCCTCTGATTTGCCCGAAAGTGCTAACACTTGCGCGCTGCGTGAACCGCTGTTTGTTGGTTTGACCGCTGGTTCAGGCGCTTCTTCAAGCACGAGATGTGCGTTGCTTCCGCTGGCACCAAAGGCACTGACCGAGGCGAAGCGCGTTTTTGTTTTATTGCGCAGCCACGCAACAGGCTCGTGTAAAGGCTGAATATTTAAACCTTTCCAGTCAATGCGGGTGTTTGGTTGGTGCAAATGCAGCGTGCGAGGAATCAGCTCGTTTTGCATGGCAAGCACAAGCTTGATTAAACCCATGATGCCCGCGGCCGACTCAAGATGGCCAATGTTGGATTTAATCGAACCAACCATCAGAGGGTGCACGCGCGCTGGTGATTGCCCAAGCACATTGCCCAGAGCTTGCGCTTCGATGGGGTCTCCGAGGGGCGTGCCAGTGCCATGCGCTTCAACATAATCAATATCTTGTGGCGCGACGCCAGCGCGCTCAAGCGTGTGACGAATTAGATTTTGTTGTGCAACGCCATTTGGAACGGTAAAGCCGCTGCTTGCACCATCTTGGTTTACGCCTGTCCCTCGTATCAGACCCAAAATTTGATCGCCGTTTGCAAGGGCATCAGAGTAGCGCTTCAGTACAACAATGCCACAGCCTTCGCCTCGCACATAGCCGTTTGCGGCCTCATCAAAACTTTTGCATTGCCCGTCTGGCGCCATCATGCCAGCCGCTGAGAGGGTGACATAAAGTAGGGGTGACAGGGTCAGGTTCACACCACCAGCCAAAGCAGCGTCGCACTCTCTGGTGCGCAAGGCCGAGCAGGCTAAATGAATAGCGGTCAATGAAGACGAGCATGCGGTATCGATCGCCATACAGGGCCCTTGGAGCCCCATCACATAAGAGAGTCTTCCAGCGCAGCCGTTTAACGGCGTACCTGTATTAAAGTAAGGGTTAACCTCTTGAGTTGAGGTGTCCATGGCTTGCAGCAGGCCGTAGTCACTTGCTGTGACACCAATAAATACACCTGTCGCCGTACCCACTAACGTGTTCGCAGCGATGCCGGCACGCTCAAGTGCCTCCCAGGCAACTTCAAGCAAAATGCGCTGCTGTGGGTCCATGCCCTCGGCTTCTCTGGCCGAAATATTGAAAAAGGCAGGATCAAACTGGTCGGCTCCTTGGATAAAGCCGCCTCTACGGGTGTATGACTTGCCGGGTTGTCCAGGCTTTGGGTCGTAATAGCGTTGTGCATCCCAACGCTCAACAGGGATTTCGCTGATTGCGTCTTTGCCATCGCAAATCAACGACCACAATTGCTCTGGCGTATTGGCCCCTGGCGCTCGGCAGCTCAATCCGACGATCGCAACGGGTTCGTGGGCAGAGTTCTCAAGCTGCGCAACTTTTTGGCGAAGCTGGGTAATCGCTGCGTACGCTTTTTGCAGTGGCGTTAATGTTGTTGGGGCTGCAGTGTCAGTCATTTTTTATTGCTCGAGTGCGTCAGTGCGTCAAGTTCACCGTCGATCAGGGCTGCGAGTTGTTCATCCGACAGTTGACTGATGTCTTCAAGGTCTGATTGCAATGCTTCACCCTGGTTCAACGCACTTGAGATGGAGGTAGTAGGGGTGCTGTCCGGTAGCTGAGTCGCCGTCGCAGCGGGGATCAGGTACGAAGATAAATAACTGGCAAGCGCCTGGGTATTGGGATAGTCAAACACCACAGACTGATTGAGTTCAAGTTGCGTCAGCGCCTCAATCGCCAATCTAAATTCAACGGCAGAAATTGAATCCATGCCCATGTCGAAAAACCCCCAATCCACAGCAGGAAGTTGATCCTCTGAAAACCGGAGCACTTTCGCCAGGCACAATTGCAGCTGTTGCCGGATGAAGGAGAGTTTTTCTCGCGCGGGAGTTTGCTTGAGTTCTTTTAAGAAGACAGAGGTCGGTGCTGTCTGTGTATGGTCAGGTACCGGTGCGACTGGACCACCCAAATTATTCAATAAGCTGACGGCTCGCCGCGCACCGAAGACTGACTTGAGGGTTTGCCAATCAGCCTCGACAACCGCGACCTGCGTGGTCTGCGCACCAAGTAGTTGCTCAAGTGCTTTCAAGCCACGGTCAAAAGGTAAGGCCTTGAATCCACTTCTCTCTGAGGCCTGCAACGCCGCTGCGCTGACCATGCCACCCTCTTGCCAGACACCCCAGTCAATACACAGTGCCGGAAGGTTGTGCCTGCGGCGCATGTGCGCCAAGCCAGCCAAGAAACCATTTGCGCTTGTATAGGCACTGAAATCAGCGGTTCCGAGTTGCGACGAAATCGAACCGAACAAAATAAAGAAATCGAGATCAAGCACTTGAGTCTGACGATGCAACACCCAGGCGCCTGCAACCTTTGCTTTGAGAACTTCATGCACGTCGTTTGAGTCTCGTTGCGCAAGCGGTGTTGGTTTCATCATCCCTGCTGCGTGAATCAGACCACGCAAGGGATACTCAGACACCTGTAGTTCTTGGATCAAGCTTTGAACGGATTGCTCGTTGGTGACATCGAGCGTGCGCGTTTGAACCAGTGTGCCCAAAGTGCGTAGGTACTCAATGGTTAAATTGGCAGCGGCTGAAGGCTTAGAGCGCCCAATTAATATCAACTGACCCGCACCACGTTCAGCAAGTCGCTGCGCAGTGCGAAGCCCGAGACTACCCAGGCCCCCCGTAATGATATAGCTGGCCTGGCGCTTTAAACCGACGACAGCATCAACTGTCAGTGTGGTGCTTTCAAGCCTTGCAACCTGTCGAAGGTCTTGAACCCATTTAAGAAAGTCTTCGCCGTCAGGCGCGAGCAAGTCTTGAGCCACGCCAGCATAGTCGGGCGTCTGACACTCGATGATTCCACCGCGCAGGGCGGCAAACTCTAAAAATAAAGAGCGAACCATGCTTTGCAACGCCACGCCGACGGGCTCGCTCGGATCCAGAGGCTTAGCGTGACTGTGCTGAGACACCAGCAACCACAGCTTGGGCGGAATCGTTTGGGCAGCGGCAAGGTGTGCCAAATGCGCGAGTGTGTCAAAGAGTTTTGACAGTGCAAGCACGGGTGACTCTTCAGCGCACTGAGCGAAGGTCAAAACAACGCCGCTCACGGGTGAACTATTGTCAAACGCCCGTTCGATCGCGATCGCACGTTCAGCACTGTCTTGAGATAACACGGCTGACACGACTGCTTGTCCAGCCTGTGTCAGTGCGGTCGCAAGCCCAGCGTCAGGCTCCTGTTGCGACTGAGGACTAAATAACAACCAAGTTCCAGCCCCGCGTGTGGTCTGTGAAAACCTTGTGTCAGCTTGTGTTCTGGGGGTAGCTTTCCATACCGTGTGGTAGGCGAGTGTGGCCAGTGCGTCAGCGGCGGAGCCCTGTACACCCTGCACATCGTTCGTGCTCTGTTGTTTTGCAAAGACGTGACCCTCATCGCTCCAGTAGCGTTGACGGTCGAACGGGTAAGTTGGGGCCGGTAGTCGTGACCGATAAAAAGGCCGATCAAAGGCGTTCCAGTCAACCGAGACGCCTTGAACATAAAGCCCCGCCAAACTGTTTGCCATTGTGTCCCAGGCTGAACGTCCCTTTTGCATGCTCGAGGCAAAGTAGACATCTTCATCGGCTTTAAGCTGACCTTTCGCCATGCTGGTCAACACAGGATGAGGTCCAATTTCGAGGAAATTTCTTGCGCCTTGCTCGCGCAGCGTTTTGAGCGAATCCGCAAAACGCACAGGCAAGCGGATATGAGACGCCCAATAAGCAGGGGTAAGAATTTCAGTGCCAGCGAGTTTGCCAGTCACATTCGACATGAGCGGTATTGTTGCAGGCTTAAATTCAACCGCTTGCGCGACAGCTTCAAACTCTTTGAGGATGGGTTCCATCAGACTCGAGTGAAAAGCATGCGAGACTTTAAGCTCACGTGTTTGAGTGTTATTCGCTTGAAAATGCTGAACTAGTTTGGCAACGGCAACCTGGCGGCCCGCAATCACGGTTTCACTTGAACTGTTCATTGCGGCAATATCGCAGTCTTGGTGCAAATCTAGCAGGCTCAAAGCGCCAAGAACTGTCGACTCGTCGGTAAAGATCGCAGCCATCGTGCCGCCCGCCGGAAGCGCTTGCATCAAGCGGGCGCGCGCAACGATAAGTTTCAAACCATCTTCCAAACTGAACACGCCTGCGAGGCAAGCCGCAACGTATTCGCCCACGCTGTGCCCAGCCAGCAGGTCGGGTTGTACACCCCAGGCAAGCCAGGTCTGCGCCAGTGCGTACTCAAGCGCAAAGAGCGCGGGCTGGGTGTAGCCGGTTTGGTTAAGACTGGCGTAATCGGTGTCAAACAGCACCGTAGTCAGTGGGGCATCTAAGTATGAGTCTAGCTGCACGGCGCACAAATCAATCGCTTTTGTAAAGGCAGCCTCACGACCATAGAGTTCAGCGCCCATGCCGGCGTACTGCGACCCTTGTCCGGTCATGAGCCAGGCCATCCGGTGCGACGCTGTCTTTAAGTCTAGTTGGCCGCAATGCAGGTTTAGCCCCGTGGCTTTATCCAGAAAACGTTGCAGCCCTTGCCTCATGCTGTCACGATCAGAGGCAACGAGTGCCATTCTTTGGCCAAAAGCAGTACGCGTGGTGTTCGCCGAGAAACATAAATCTGCTAATCCGTTTGTTGGCGAATGCTCAAGCCTTTGTAAATACGCGCTAGCGAGGGACGCAAGGCTTTTTTCATTCAGTGCGCTCAAACTCAACACGTGAAAAGGTCTTTCTGCGACTTGACTCAAGCGGCTTTGCGCGTCAAGTGACTGTGCTGCAGTCGCAGTCGAATCAGAAATCACGACGTGCGCATTGGTACCACTAAATCCAAAGGAACTTAACCCCGCGATTCGAGGACTTGATTTTTTAGGCCAGTCACGAGAATGATCCACGATATCAAGCGGTAATTCAGCCCAGTCAACGTGCGGATTCGCTTGCTTGAAATGTAAATTAGCAGGTATCGAATCGTGTTGAAGTGACAAGACGATTTTGATTAAGCCACCAAGGCCAGCAACCGGCTCCATGTGGCCGATGTTGGATTTTGATGAACCAACTGGAAGGCGACTGTCTCGATGCCCAGTCATGACCTGCCCAATTGCCTCAAGTTCAATTGGATCGCCGAGTAAGGTGCCGGTACCATGCGCTTCTAAGTATTCAATCTGCGCAGGTGTCACGCCAGCATCTTTGAGTGCTTCTAGAATGACGGCTTGTTGTGCTTGTCCGTTTGGTGCTGCCAAGCCGTTCGTTTTGCCGTCTTGATTAATGGCTGTGCCGCGAATCACTGCCAGCACCTTGTCACCATCGCGAAGAGCGTCTGATTCTCGCTTGAGCACAACCATGGCACACCCTTCACTGCGCACGTACCCATTCGCTTTTGCATCGAAGCTGCGGCAGTGACCATCGGGCGAGATCGCCTGAAGTTTAGAAAAGGCAATGTGATTTTCTGGAGACAGGATTAAATTGACTCCACCGACTAAAGCCATGTCGGTTTCACCACTTCGCAGGCTTCGAGTGGCCAAGTGAAGGGCAACGAGAGACGATGAGCAGGCCGTGTCGAGCGCCATACTCGGCCCTTGAAGGCCCAACGTGTACGAAATTCTGCCGGCCGCAGTGCTTGGCGTTGTTCCAGTCAGTGAATAAGCGTCAATCGTTTGAGGAGCGCCAGAGTGCCGATGGCAACGCGCGTAGTCATCACCCGAGAGCCCAACGTAGACACCCGTGCGGCTGTGCTTGAGTGTTGCAGGCAATATGCCAGCATCTTCAAGGGCTTCCCAACTCGCCTCAAGAAGAAGACGCTGTTGCGGGTCTAGACCGTTTGCTTCTCTGGGCGATATCCCAAAAAAACGAGCATCAAATTCATCTACCGGTTCATTAATAAAACCGCCCCGCGCCGTGTACATTTTTCCGGGGGCGAGCTTATCGTTCGACAGATAATCCGAGACCTTCCAACGTGACTCAGGCGCTTCGGTGACGCCGTCAACGCCCTGTTCTAGCAAGTTCCAGTATTGCTCTGGGCTATTGGCACCTGCAGGAAAACGACACGCCATCCCAATGATGGCGATGGGCTCTTTCTTTTGTAGCGCGGCATTCTCTGCAAGCAACTGCCGAATCGTCTGGGTCGCTTTTTGTAAAGCCTGGCGATAGGACTCCTCGCGTGCTGAAAGCGGCTCTTGTCCAGACGATTGTTCTTTAGACATGCTCACTGCCGGCAAAATTAAGTCGCGAGAATTGCGGAATCGTTTTCAAGGTATCAATGACGCGTTCAAGATCGGTACGTATAAAAAAATGACCGGCTTGAAACGTGTGCATGTGTGTTTCAACACTTGAGTGTTTACGCCAAGAATCCATCACTGCCGGAGGTGCCTCAGGGTCTGAGTCTCCAGCAAAAACATGAATAGGGCAGTTCAGCGCCAAATCGTCTGTGTAGGCGTACGTGTCGCACAACGTAAAATCCGCTTTCAGAGTTGGCAGTAGAAATTGCAACAGTTCTTCGCTTGCCAGAACCTCTTCAGGAAAGCCACCAAAGCGCTGCAAGCGTTCAATAAAGGTCTTGTCGTCCAAGGTGTAAAGCGTCTCGCGCGTGCGTGGCAGATGGGCAGCGCGATGTGCGCCAAGCAGCAATACTTCGGGCATTTCCATGCCGTTAGACTGCAGCGCACGCGTCAATTCAAAGGCGAGCAACGCACCCATGCTGTGACCGTAAATCACAAAAGGCTTATTCGAATAAAGTTGTAGTTGATTTGCGAGCGCCTGTGCAAGCGCTTGAGCATTTTTGAAGGCTGGTTCGCTAAAACGGTTTTCTCTGCCAGGCAGTTGAATCGGGCACACCTCAATCGTTGGCCCCAAGAGCTTGCCCCAACCTCGATAGATCGATGCTCCGCCTCCGGCAAAGGGCAGGCAGAACAACCGCAGCGTTGCGTCGGGCTGAGGAAAAGGGCAGGTCACCCACTGATTGAATTTTGTGCTCATGATTGTTCAAGAAGCTTGTCGAGATCATCGAGTAACGAACGCGCTTGATCGCTTGAGTTTGTCGACGCAAACTTTGCAGAGGCCTCATCAACAACGCTCTCATTTTTTGCGAGTTGAGTGTTGAGCAACTCAAACAAATACTGAGAGAGTGCTTTTGGAGAGGGATAATTGAATACGAGGCTGACGGGTAAGCGTTGCCCGAGTATTCTGCCGACGGCGTTGGTCAGTTGAACTGCCATCAGCGAGTCAAAGCCTTGTTCGGTGAGGGGTTGATCCTCAGGTACCGGCATTGTTTCAACCAAGCCTAAGATCTTACGAATCTGCTCGTCGATCAGGCCAACGACGAGTTTTAAGCGCACTGCAGGTATCGCCGCGCTGATCTGCTCAAACAGTACGTGTTGCGTATTTTTAATGTGTTGCGCTTTAGAAGCGTCACCTGAAACGCGTGCGACCTTGCTCAAAAATAGTTGCAAATGATCGGCAGACTGAAGGTATTGTTCCCACTGGCAGTCAATCACGCCGATTTGTGCGCGTGCACCAAGCCAGCAGGCCTCGAGCGCTTGAAGGCCCAAGTGGGGATCCAAGGGAGTAAAGCCTTGCTCAGATAAGTGTTTGCTGATCCGTGAGTCAGATTGCGCCATCCCTACTGAGCTCCAAGGCCCCCAGCTAATGCTTAAGGCGGGCAGCCCTGCCAGGCGCCGTTGGTGCGCGAGCGCATCCATAAAGCTATTTGCTGCAGCGTAGTTGGCCTGACCTCGATTGCCCAAAAGTGATGCCGCAGACGAGAACATGACAAAACAGTCAAGCTCGAACCCTTGCGTCAATTCATGCAAGTTCAGTGTGCCAAGCACCTTTGCCGAGTAAGAAGTTTCAAAGTGCTTCCACTGCAGGTCAGTCAGCAGATGATCCTCTAAGACCCCCGCACAGTGAATGATCCCTAATTTACGCGCACCATCAATCTGAGTTGAGAGCAGGGCGTCCTTCAGGGCTTGCCGGTCAGCGACATCGACGATCTGATGCGAAACAAACACGCCTTGCTCAATAAGCAAATCAAGGGATTGTTGGACGTCAGCCAACAGTGGACGACGGCTCAACAGCATCAGGCGACGCGCGCCGTGTTCAACCAGCCAAGCAGCTGTAGCGACTCCGAGACCACCCGTTGCACCCGTGACAACATAGGTCACTTGGTCAGAAAGCACGAGCGGCTGCTGCTCAAGCGTTGCGGCGTCACGGGCATGACTCATCCGCGCGACGAACCCTTGGTCGTCTCGATAGGCAAGCCGCCACTCCTCTTGCTTCAGGTGCATCCCGTGCCAGAGGTGGTCGACTAAGCGCTCAACCTCAAGCGACGGAAGATCAACACAGGTCACCTTCAACTCAGGATGTTCAAGCCCCGCTGTGATACCAATCCCCCACAGCGTTGACTGAGCCACATTCAAGGGTAACGTATCGCCTGCTAAGGCCTGCGCCTGCTGGGTGACCAGACAAAAGCGGTGCTGAACAGCAAGATTGTGGCGTGCGCACGCTTGGATTAACGCTAGCGTCATGGCGCCTGATGCGAGGTGCGGATGAATCGAATCATCCAGCGCAGGGCTAGTAGCACTCAGGTGCCGTAAATTCACGATACCGGCAACACTCGGTTGGTCTCCGAGCGACTTGATCAAATCTGAAAGGACATCGGCCTTTTGAAAATCAAGCGTGCGAACAGGACAGCTTGTTTGAATCACTTTGTCGCCGTTTGCCTGAATCACAAGGCAAGCTTGCCCAGATTGCTCAAGACGCTGCGCAAGTTGAGATGCAATCTGCCCATCAAGATCCGCAAAGATTAGCCACGGAGCCTTGTTGGAAGGCTCAACACTGGTTGACGCTTTAAGATCAATTGGATCCCAGACAATTTCGTGCATCAGTGCTGTGACTCGGCGCTGGGCACTACGATTGAACGCAGATAAGTCTGCCTGACGTGCCTGCAGACCAATCAATTCGAGCAAGATATTTCCGGCTGCATCGCAGAACTTGATATCCGCTGTCGCATGCTCGTCATTGCTGCCATCGCGAAGAGATAGATAGGCATAAGCTGGCATGTCAGAACTTTGCCTCAGAACACGAACAGACTCGATTGCAAAGGGCAACCAAGTAGTGGCCGACTGATGCATGCCCATTGCTAAAAGCAGCGTGAAACCAGCGTCAAGCATGCCGGGATGGCGTTGCTGCGCAGAAAGCCCTGATCGAGAGGGGGGTTCGGTGATCACCCCAAGCGCTTCGCGAGCATTACGCTGAATGCTTTTCACCCAGCGATAACTTGGTCCCAGATGAATCTTTCTTTGTGCCAACTCTTGAACAAAATCTTCAAGATGAACGGTTTGAGATAAGCCAGCGCGCAGCTCGGCAATCGCGATTTTTTCGACAGAAGGGCGCTCCGTCTCAACGATATCAGCCTGGGCATGCTGACTGGCGCTGAGCGATTCGTTCGAGATGCTGGCGTCAAAACTGACTAATTGGGCTTCGCGATGGCCTTGAACGCTTTGACCAACAACAACTTGAACGGTGCGCGTTTGCCCCTGTTCAATCACCAAAGGTTCAGGAAAGTGAACATTACTGAGTGCAAACGGCTTGCCTTTTAACAACTCTGCCGCAGCGTCAAGCAGCATGGTCACGTGACAGGCGCCTGAAGCAACGATTTCACCGTAAATAAGGTGGTCTTTCAGAAAAAGCAGGCTCTCAGCGTTAAATTCGTTCTCAAAGATCGTGCTGGCAAGCGTGGGCATGCTCAGCCTGCGCCCAAGCAGGTTAGGCGCTCCGGTTTTGGTCGCAACCGTATTTTGTGCCAAGGGCCGCTCGATCCAGTAGGGGACATGTTGAAATGGATAGGTCGGCAGGGGTAGGCGCAAGCGTTGTTGCCCAAGGTCTAGCCCTTTCAAATCGGCGCGTCCCAGAACCGCCAATTGCGCCAAGCTGTTCAATAACGTGGTCCAGTTATGTTCGGTAGGCTTTAAGCTCGTCAGCCAGCGCGGCTCTTCGCCCAGGCATTGAGTGCCAAGACCGGTCAATGTGGGGCGAGGCCCAATTTCTACAAAAACGGTACAGCCTAGTGCGGCCATTGCCTCAACGCCCGTGCGGAATTTCACCGACTGACGGATGTGTTGCCGCCAGTATTGAGACATCGTGACTTCATCTGAGGCGGCGGCGCCCGTCACGTTTGAGATTAAGGTGATGTTGGGCGCATGAAACTCAATACTCGCTGCAACTTTCTCAAAGGCATCGAGCATGGGCTCCATGAGCCTAGAGTGAAATGCGTGCGAGGTGTTGAGTTTTTGAGTACGAATGCCCAAAGCGGTCAACTGTTTGACCACCTCATTTAATGGCGCGCTGCAGCCCGAAAGCACGGTGTTTTCTGGGCTATTCTCAGCCGCAATTGAAACATCTTTGCCGGCCGCTGCAAGTAAAGGCCGAACCGTTGCAGCACTTGCGAACACCGCCCACATCTCACCAGTCTGCTCAAGCACTTGCATCAGATTCGCACGACTTGCAACCAGACGTACCGCGTCTGGAAGGCTCATCACTCCTGCGATGCAAGCTGCAGCGTATTCGCCAAGGCTGTGACCCATCACAACATCAGGTACCACGCCCAGGGCTTGCCATAATTTGGCCAACGCGTATTCGAGTGAAAACAACGCCGGTTGCGAGTAGCCAGTTTGATGGATGAGCGCGTCGCCTGATGCATGGTTGAACATGACATCGAGTAAGGGCTTCTCAAGCAAAGGCGCAAAAAGCTCAGCACAAGTTGTGAGATGTTCACGAAATACGGGTTCGGTCTCAAAGAGTGCGCGCCCCATGTCAGGATATTGCGACCCTTGTCCGGTAAACAAAAAGCCAATTTTGTTTTTGGCTGCAGTTTTAGCATTGTGTTCAAAGGCCTCAGGGCACGGCGCACCATTTTCGATGGCCGTCAATTGAGCGATAAACTCATCAGCGCTGCTGCCTACAACCGCAATTCGATGGTCAAAAACCTTACGACCCGTGTTTGCGGTAAAACAGACATCCGCTAAATTCGCCTGTGGATGATGGCGGAAGTAGCGCGCAAAACGCCCAGCATACTGACGCAAGGCAATCTCGTTGCGTGCTGTCAGCATCAACACGTGCGCAGGCCGCTTGGTTGCGCTTGCAACTCTGAGCACCTCGGGTGCCTCTTCAAGAATCGCATGCGCGTTTGTGCCGCCAATTCCCAACGAGTTAACGCCCGCCCGACGTGGCGTGCCGGTGGTCTTCCATTCACAGGCTTCGGTATTAATAAAAAAAGGACTCTGTTCAAGCTTCAAGGCCGGGTTGGGCGTCGTGAAGTTCAGCAGAGGGGGGATTAATTTATGGTGCAGCGCCAGGGCGGTTTTGATAAACCCCGCAGTGCCCGACGTAATTTGTAGGTGTCCGACGTTGGTTTTAACTGAGCCCAAGGCGCAAAACCCAGTGGCCTGCGTTTGCGTCCGAAACACCTGGGCCAAACCATCGTGCTCAATTGGATCGCCAATCTCGGTACCAGTGCCATGCGCTTCAACAAAACCAATTGTTTCGGGTAACACGTTGGCTACCGCAATTGCTTCAGCCACAGCAATAGCTTGGCCATCACTGCTTGGTGCCATGTAGCCAACCTTGGCGCCCGCGTCATTGTTGACCGCAGAGCCTTTTACAACGGCAAAGATATGGTCGCCGTCACGCACCGCATCATCGAGTCGTTTAAGAAGGATGGCGCCGACACCGCTACCAAAAATCGTTCCGCGCGCCTGCGCGTCAAAGGATCGAACGTGCCCATCAGGCGTCACGATCATGCCTGGCTGGTACAGATGCCCGGCATGTTCAGGAGACTGGACAGACGCACCGCCGGTTAAAAAGAGATCGGTTTCGCCCGATAGTAATGACTGGCAAGCCATGTGAACCGTAACAAGTCCGGTCGAACAGGCCGTCTGCACGTTGATGCTCGGTCCACCCAAATTCAACTTGTATGAGACTCGAGT
>Ga0114958_10000523_pt1 | contig 32654 bp, 34 predicted proteins | sample C_130208_EF_Meta_FD_89577 | JGI IMG/M metagenome (GOLD analysis project Ga0114958, IMG submission 89577) | Freshwater microbial communities from Lake Croche, Canada to study carbon cycling - C_130208_EF_MetaG | ecosystem: Environmental > Aquatic > Freshwater > Lake | place: Lake Croche, Canada... | reverse complement strand
TCGCTGAAGTAACTGCTTCACAAAAGAAATAATACATTCACTCTTATAAAAACGGAACATCATAATGAAAAAATTAATCTTACCCTTGTTTTTATTGGCAACGATGTTTGCTTGTAAATCACCAGAAACAAAAACAGTAGCAAACCCAGAGGATACTGAAACAGGTAGTTTCGTTTCGATGGATGAGAAATCAGCCATATTTAAGCGCGTCATGGAAGCAGCCATGAAAAATGATACCGCTGTTTATCGGGAAGCATTTGCTGACTCACTCATTGTCTTAGACGGATTTGCGGAGAATGTAGATAGCCTTAATAAAATAAAAGCTACGCCAGAAGGCATCAATGCATTAATCAAAGGAGATAGTTATTTACACTCCCTGTATGAAGATATCGCTATGACAACGGAAAAGGGCCAAATTAAAACCTTCACATTTACAGACGGAAGAATCGTTTCGGGCTATTGGGGAATATGGACCGGTAAAGGCAAATTCTCTAAAAAAATATCTAGAGTTCCTTTGCACATGATTGGTTGGTGGAAAGGCGATAAAGTCGTTCAAATATACCGCTTGTTCGATCCGGCTTCTTTGAAATCAGAAATTGCAGCATCGCAAGCGAAATAATTTTCCCACAAAGGGATTCATTTTAAAATCAAATAATCATGAAAAAATTAGTATTTATTTGTGCATTTGTATTAGCCTGTTCTACGGCATTTTCTCAAAGTATTCCTAAGGGTGCTTTAATCGGCATTCACTCGTTTGAAGTAAAACTGAAGGATAATGTGACTGAAAAACAATATTTAAATGAATTTAAATCTAAATGGATTCCTGTCGCCTCAAAGGCCTACGAAGCCGAGATTCATGTATTGAATTTTGCTCGTGGGGAATCTAAAAATAAGGTTGGCTTATTATTCTTTTACAAAAACGCAGCCAAAAGAGATAAGTTCTATACAGCAGATGGCAAGTTAAATGAAACGGGCAAGGCGGCTTATGCCGCTGTTAAAGTAATCGATGATCAATTGGCTAAATTAGGCTCTACCAATGGAAGCTATATCGATTGGATCGTAGATTAATTCTGTATGTAAGTCATTCTTATATTCCAAAGGAGGTCATTTTTGACCTCCTTTTTTATTTTGAGCGTCCCACTCTATTCATTATATCCTTCCTACATGACGTCGTTATCTCTCCCAATCGATAATTGATTATCTTCGTTTTCCGATCTATCCCGCGATGAAAAAATACCTTTTCCTATTAATCAGTTTCTCGGCCTTCGCTGAAATAAAACTCCCGGCTCTTGTCAGCGATGGCATGGTACTTCAGCGCGATATTCCCGTTAAAATGTGGGGCTGGGCGAAGCCCGGAGAAAAAGTTAATATCCTTTTCAAAGGCAAAAAAATGAAGACCGTTGCGGATCCTAAGGGCCAATGGTCATCCACACTTCCCGCTACCCCAGCGGGCGGGCCGTATGAAATTTTGATCAACGAAGTGCTCCTTAAAGATGTTCTTTTCGGAGATGTGTGGCTTTGTGCTGGTCAGTCGAACATGGTCATCAATATGGAACGGGTCAAAGAAAAATACCCTATCGATATCGCTGCGGCCAACAACCCAAACATCCGAAATTTCTTCATTCCCACCGCGGTATCAAAAGTGCAGGTATTAGACCAATTGCCAGCTAGCGTTTGGCTTCCTGTGAACCCAATAAACGTTTTGAAAATGGGAGCCGTCACTTATTTCTTCGCCCGGGAGATATATGCTAAATACCAAGTGCCCATCGGCATCATCAATTCCAGCGTAGGCGGAACACCCATCGAATCTTGGATCAGCGAAGCCGGTTTACAAGCCTTTCCAAATTACACAAAAGATACGAGCAGTTTAAAACCTATTAGCTACGCTCCCAAAAAATCAAATGACCGAGGACTCGCAGAAAAATGGGCCGATCCCGCCTATTCGCCTCGAGGCTGGAAACGCTTCGCGATTCCGGGCTTTTGGGAAGATCAAGGGTTAAAAGACTTGAATGGCGTAGTTTGGTTTAGACGAGAGATTGAACTTCCTGCGGCAATGGCAGGCTTACCCGCTAATTTATTTTTAGGGCGTATCGTGGATGCCGACCAGGCATTTGTGAACGGCGAGCAGGTAGGAAATATTACCTACCAATATCCCCCAAGACGATACACTATTAAACCAGGGCTTTTGAAAGCAGGCAAAAATGTGTTGGTTATTCGGGTAACCAATACAGCAGGGAAGGGCGGCTTTGTTCCAGATAAACGCTACGAAATGGTTGTAGGAAATCAAAAAATCGACCTTCAAGGCGACTGGAGCTATAAAGTAGGGGAAGTTTTTCCTCCGCAAATTGAGATGCCAGCCCCAGCCCAATACACGCCCACGGCTCTATATAATGCCATGATTGCGCCATTTATTTCGTATGCTTTGAAGGGAATTATCTGGTACCAAGGCGAATCCAATGTGGGGAAACCGGAGGTTTATGAGCAATTATTACCCGGCTTAGCCAAGGACTGGCGTAGCCAATTCAAACAGCCTGATTTGCCGTTTTTATACGTGCAATTACCCGGATTTCAGGACCGTAATTTCTTGCCTTCTGAAAGCGCGATGGCTGTGTTACGTGAGGGGCAATTGAAAAGTCTTTCGATTCCCAACAGCGGAATGGTCGTCACGCTAGATCTCGGCGAATGGAATGATATTCATCCTTTGTCCAAAAAACCCATCGGCGAACGACTCGCGTTAACCGCGCGCAAACTCGCCTATGGCGAGGATATTGTTTTCTCAGGGCCTACATATGAATCGAAGCAAATCGAAGGGAAACGTATACGCATTCGGTTTCGCGAAACGGGCAGCGGATTGGCGATTAACAAAACAGATGAAGACGAATTGATGTATTTCGCGATTGCGGGAAAGTATAAAAAATTTGTTTGGGCAAAGGCGATCATCGAGGGGAATTCGGTGTTGGCTTGGAACGATGAAATTCTTGAACCCATGTATGTGCGCTACGCCTGGGCAGATAATCCGGAGGGGGCCAATCTTCAGAACGCGGAGGGTTTGCCGGCGTCTCCGTTTCGGACGGATTTTTAAAGAGAAACGTCAAAATAATAGCATGTCGATTCTATGGTTCAAATTAAGGATTTATTTTAGATCAATAAAAACAGAATAGGAAGATTGTTGGCTCTAGGTAAGTACCGCAAGTTTAACCGATATAAGCGTCTTTAAAATTTGGAAAATAACCTAATTTTTTCAAAATTTTGTAAAAAATCAAATCCGCATCTATGAAAACACCATTTAACAAATACCTGTACATCGGTTTCATCCTATTAGGAGCATATCAAGCATTTTTTTCCAAGGACTTTATGCAAGCAACCGCCTCCCTGGGGATAGCTATGGCATTTGACCCTTTTAATACAGAACAAAAATGGAACGAGAGGCCTTTTTGGCAAAGGGCAATTTTAATCATTCACCTAGCTTTCGTTGCAGGCTTGTTTGGTTTTGGAATTGGTTTGAATGATAAATAAATCACTCGTTGCGTTGTTCTGTTTATCTTAAGGAAATCCTTATTTTTGAGCAAAGGGCTCTATTTTTTTGTAATAAATGAAAACGAATGATTTTAAGGCTGGCTGAAATAGCTGAATTAGATCGCATTTGGGAGATCTTACAAGACGCCATTGCACAAAGAAAAAGGGACGGGAGCGAACAATGGCAACAGGGCTACCCCAATAAACAAATCGTTTTGGAAGACATCCAACAAGGATTTGGTCATGTGCTTATCGGGAATAATCAGATCTTGGCCTATGCGGCGATTGTTTTTGACATCGAACCGGCTTATTATGACATCAAAGGGCGATGGTTATCCGATGGCGAATATACGGTGGTTCATCGAGTTGCCTCGGCTGAGGAATTTAAAGGAAAGGGACTTGCCACACATCTTTTTTTATTAATCGAAGAGCTCAGTATCAGTAAAAATATTTTTAGTATTAAAATTGACACGAATTTTGACAATAAACCCATGTTAAGAATCCTTGAAAAATTAAACTACAGGTATTGTGGTGAAATAATGTTTGGAGGGGCGCCTAGAATGGCTTTTGAAAAACGACTCAAATGAAATAGGTTTTAAAACTGGAGGCCTTCGTTTTTATTCTAGGTTTTTTGTTGGGAAGTGATTTGTTAAGGAAAATTGGCCTACTATTTTTTCCACATTCTACCTTTGGCCGTGTGGCCGGTTATGGATTAAAATATGTAGATAATTTTGATCCTACGCGTCTTGGTTGGATTGGGGAAAGTAAACATCTACATGAGGATTGATAGGTAAATATGGCCAAACAAATTTTTATTAACTAGATGTTGCCAAATTTAAGGACAACAGCAAACGAAATTAGTTTTCGTTTGCTATGCGAATGATAGGTTTAAAGCCATCGAACAAACCACGCAATCATCATATCCAAATGCCTAGGCGTAGTCCGATGAGGCTCATTCGGCTCCACGTCAAACCCAAATTTGTCCATCGCATGATCCGCCTCATAGGCTTTGGCCGCGGAGGCAAATGCTATTTTTGCGCCGGGTAGCGGGCAATTTTGGTCCAGTTCTGTATTCAACAACAACAGTGGCCGCGGTGAAAATAGACGTATCATCGACGGAACATCAAATTCATCCGTGATACCAGGAATCAATTTATTCCAAAATGCCTCTACATTTTTCTTATTTACCTCCGAATCACCAAGGTCTTTCGCAGCTTGAAGGTGGGCATTCCAAATCGTTTTCGCGCGGCCTTGCCATCGCTCATTTTCCAGCGACCACTTAAAACTCTGTGCCGCAATCATAGGGACAGCAACCTTTATCCGCGCATCCACGGACGCGGCCATGATGGTTTCTATGCCTCCTTTGGAGATTCCCATCATGCCAATACGAAGCGGGTCGACATCAGGCCGAGTCGATAAATAATCAACCAGTTTCCATACATCGTATACCGTATCATAGAAAAATGGATGCGCCTGATGTGCCTTATCTGGATTTTGCCAGGCCTTTGTGATCGCTTCAACATATGAATTCCGGCCCTTCACCGCGTTCTCCCGATCTCCATAATAGCGGCCATCGATGGCCATCGCCATAAAGCCGTCTTTCGCTAAGCGATATAGCAAAGTTTGCATCCCTTCTTTATTCCCTCCGGTTCCATGAAGGCAGATGACAAGAGGTAATTTTTTTTGACCTGCCGCGATCGGTTTGAAAATTAGGACAGGCACCTTTTCCGTTGCCTCGGAATAGAAAAATCCCTTTTCGATAAGTACAGAATCGGTCTTTGTGGATTGAAAAGAAGGCCTAAGTGTTGTGGCGGGTCTTGCTAATAAGCGCGTAAAATCTCGTTTTACCTTATCTGGCGAAGGCATTTGTCCATAGGCCAAGGAGCAGGCTAGCAGGATTACCAGGGAAAGCAAAACGGGGATCAAGCCGGATGATCGTGTCAAGAATCTGGATTGATTCAGGTGCATAGAATTGGTTTAGGTGTTTTTGAAAACCTAAATGTAAATAAAATTTGGATAGGACTTCATGCCGAATAAGGCTTGATATACTTAAGAGGACAAATGAATTCATGGATCTTCGAAAGAAAGGATTTGGGTTGTCGCTTGGAAATAAAATGTATAAATTTCGATTCATCATCCGAAACCCCTCGCCTTCATGGACCGCGTGCAATCCTTTAAAGAATCCATTCAAAATTCCTTGCCGCCTGAGCAACTTTCGCCGGTATTAAAAAGTCTTTGGTATGATGGCGTGGGTGATTGGTATCAGGCCCATGCACAAGTGGATCATTTGGTCGATCGGGATGCGTGCTGGGTACACGCGTATTTGCATCGGAAGGAAGGGGATATTTGGAATGCGGATTATTGGTATGCGAGGGCGAAGAAAACGCGGCCGAGTTGTTCTTTAGAAGAAGAATGGGAACAGCTGGTGGAGGCTTTTGTATAGGAAATCCCGCGGTGCCTTATTTTTTTAAGTCTTTAATATATTCGGAGGGCGTTTGATTCATGAGCGTGAGAAAGGCTTTGTTGAAATTCGACCGCGAAGCAAAACCCGAAGAACTTGCCAGTCCTGCAATAGTCAAAAATTCTAATTTGCCAGCTTTAATTTCCGAAACGACATATTCGATGCGTAATTTATTTTTCCAATCGTTAAATGGGGTATTTAAATATTCGTTGAAGTATATGGAAAGCTGATGTGTGGGTAGGCCGGTTTGTTGGGATATATGGGTCAACGAAAATCCTTGTGCTAAATAAGGCTGTTCGTTCATATAGGCTAAAATCATTTGCTCGATTTCTTGGAAGCGTTCTTGCGAAATGGAAGGCTCTGTTTTCTGGGCAGAGGCTTTTTTAGCTCGTTCTGATCCATCCAAAATAATTTGTTCCCGAAATAAAATTTGAGGGAAAAACAGGAGCAATAAATTTTGGCCTACATATAAATAATCGACCATGGAGTTAATAGTAGAAAACGAAACATTCGATAATAGCGCAAACCCAAAGTTTTGAACAAGGAGTCGATTGAGGATAAAAACAAAGGAAAGGCTGCTCAAAAGGCCTGCAATAAGCAAAGAGGCCAACACAAAACTGCGTTCGTTGAATTTCGACTTTTGAAATTCAAATGAATCGCGAGTTTTATAAAAGGTAAAACAGGTAAATGCCAAGAAAATTAAATTGAAAATAGGCCTCAACAGCGATTGAAAATAATAAGGCAGAAACAGTGTTTTCGCCTGATACATGAGCTCCGCATTTTTTAAAAATAATTTGGCGAATTCCCTTTTCTCTGACAATGGGGTCATTAAATAGGGAGAAATATTAATTAAAATGAGTATAGAAGGTACAAAAAATAGAAAATAGCGTTGCTTGAATCGAAAGTCCTTTTGTTGGCTTAGGACAAAAAGATGAAGAAATGGCAGGGTAAGGAAATATAAAGGCGTGAAATTAATACCAAAAATAGCAGCCAATTCCAGATGATTATTTTCAAAAATGATGTAATAAATCAGAGAAAATAAATTGGAAAAAAGTAAATAGGAGGCTAAATATGCGCTCTTACTTCTTCGGTACGACGAAAAAATTAAGAGAATCCCCGCGAGAAAAAACCCCAAAAAGGAGACGTTTAACAGCATGTATTAGTTTTGGTAAATGAACAGTTTATTTAACGGGGAACTTACATTAAGCAATTCGAAAAACATGGTTAAATTTAACTATTTTCTTGGGATTAGAAAATGGCACTTATGCTATTGTGTGTGTGAATTTTTCGAACCAGGTAGAGATTCGGTTCTTTTACGTGTTTCGGAATAGAGTTACTTTTTTTAAGGGATTACAAGGGATTGGCCAATTTACCAAGCCTTTGACCCCAATAATTTCTCCCCTAACTCACTTAATTCCGCCGTATCGTATTTAATTTGTTCCCATTTCCGCGGATCGCCGGGGAAGGCATATCCTTCGGGGGCTACGCGGTTTTTCCAGGAATTAATGCGCCATGCTTTGAGCGCCTCATTGCGTTCTTCGGCCGGCATCATGGAAATGTATTGTGCCATTCGAACTTTATCCGTGGTGCTATTCGCCCGGATGCCATGGGGCTGGGTACTGTTGAAAATCAATAGGTCACCGGCTTCTAATTTTACTTTGGTGGGCGTAAAGCCAGTCGTATCAGGTTTAAAGCGATTGCGGTCTTCTGGCTGCGTTAATTTCCAGGTATCGTAGGTTCTGAATAATTCAGGGATGCATTGGAAGCCGCCCATGTTTTCGTCGGTTTGATCTGCTAGGGCCAATACGCCTTGTACATTCACCGGTTTTGTATCCGGATCATAATCCCAGTGGATAAAGGCTTTATATTCATGCCCAGGCCGGATGGGGAAATTTAAATTCGCTCGGTCGATGGTCACCCATAATTTCTCCGTTCCCCAAATATCCACAAAGGCATCATAGACGCGAGGCATTTGCCGATTATTCCAAAGATGCTGGTGATTATAACATTCCACCATCCCTGTATTCGCTAGTTCTTTCATCTGCATTTCTGCTCGGGGCGCGGTGTACCAAGTTTCCGGATTATTCGGGTCTTTTTCTTCAAATTCCCAAAGAAACTGGCCTGTCGCCATGGCCTGTTCCCGCGGTACGGCCTGCTTAATAACGACATAGCCATTGTGTGTCCAAAAGGACCAATCTTCTTCGCTTAATACGCGAAGCGGTTTGCCGTTCGAGCGATCGTTTAATTTTTCCGCGCTACTTTTTGCGGTGGATGGGTTGCCGGGGATGTCTTTGTGTTGGTTATAGGGTGATGTTTCTTGGGGTTTCATGGCTTTGGTAAATTATTTGGCGATTTAGTGCTTAATTTTTATGCTTAATAATAGGGATAGCTGTCCCAAAGCTCGGAATTCGGATTCTTGGCCCTCGGGTCATTCGTTTTTTTCATCCAATCCTCCAGGGCGATTTTTAAATCCTGTTTTTGCTTTTTAAAGCGTTTTTCATTGACCACATTGTGCAATTGAAACGGATCCGTTTTTAAATCATACAGTTCTTCAGAGCCTCTTTTTCTCAAGGTTCGGTCTACAAAAAAAGGAAATTTAGTACTGTCCGCGAGGAGCAATTGTTTCGAAGGCGAATCATCTATGTCGCCAAAGGGCCCCACGGCCACCCATTTTTGTGGATCTCCGGCTGGATATCGATTCGGCTCAAAATTACGTAGGTATAAAAAATCGCGAGTTCGAATGCCTCGGATGGGATATCCTAAATTCCCTTTTCGGACATTTGCATGCCGCTCTCTTTCCACAAATATTGCCTGTCGAGACGTGATTTTTTGCCCACGAATATATGGCATTAAGCTTTTTGAAGGTAGATCTAAGGGTTTTGTAATGTCCATGAGGTCCATCATCGTCGGGGCTAAATCGATTAAACTTACGAAATCATGGATGCGGGCCGGTTTGATTTTGCCTTTCCAATACATGATCAATGGGATGTTCGTGCCAGCGTCGTAGCAGGTTGCTTTGGCCCTTGGGAATGGCATGCCATTATCGCTCGTGATCACGATGAGGGTATTGTCTAATTCACCGTTGGCTTCAAGTGTGGCAAGGAGTTTCGCCACATCGCTATCAAAGCGTTCTACCTCAAAATAATAATCCAAGATGTCTTTTCTGACAACGTCGGTATCGGGTAAAAAGCCCGGAACTTTTACTTTTTGGGGTTCCAATCCCGCTTGTTCTCCGGTTCCTTTGACATAATCCCGATGTGGATCGATGGAACCGAACCAATAAAAGAATGGTTTTTCCTTTGGTTTTTGTGCTAAAAACTCATCAAAATTTTTGAATGTTTTACCTGCAGGATTATCCTGATAACCGCTAATGGTAAAATTTCCAGGCCCCCAGCCTTTGCGTTCACTTCCCACAAATCCGCCTGCTTCCCGAATGAGTGAAACGAAATTAGGGATAGATACGGGAAGGCTGCCCCAGAGGTTACCCCCTTCCGCGATTTGATGCGGATATTTTCCTGTCAAGATGCTGGCTCGCGAAGGACTACAGGAGGCGGCTGAACAAAATGCATGGTCAAAAATTAGGCCATTTGATCCCAATTGATCGATGGTCGGGGTGCGAACTACATTATCGCCATAAATGCCGGCGTGTTTCGACCAATCGTCTGCGACGATAAACAGAATGTTTGGTTTTTTACTAGCATGTTGGCCGGATAATTGGAAAAAAGAAAGGCCTATGGCGATTAAAATCAGTCCTTTTTTGATCATGGGTTTAGTAAGGTTTATGGATTCATTCGTTGGAAAGTTTGATGAAGTGCTTCCGGATTTGACTTGGTCATCATTTCGCTAAATCCAAAAGTTAGTTCGGTTTTACCTTCTTTTAATTGCGCAAAAATGGCGTCTACAAAATCGGATACCGCAGGTTGTCCTTCATGTAGGCCTATACCGCCTAAATCGGTATTTAAGGCAGGTGGAATCACTTCGATCACCTCGATATTTTTTGATTTTAAAAGGTGCCGTAATGAGAGGGTGAATGAATGGAAAAATGCTTTGGTGGCAGAATAAACGGGCACTTTCGTTAGCGGTACAAAGGACAAACCGGAGGTTACATTTAGAATCGTTTGCAAAGATTGTAGTTGGATAAATAGGTTTGCCAAATGGATAGGCGCTAGGATATTTGTTGTAATTTCTGCGCTTGCTTTTTCATAAAAATCGTCATCTGAAATATCCATCCAATTTTGAATTCCGGCATTATTAACCAAAACTTGAAGATCTGGATGATTTTTAACGACCCACTCGTAGAGGGAAATTCGTTCGGCCTCGTTGGACAAATCACAAACTCGGGTGATGACGGAAGGGTGTTTTTGGGCGATTTCTGCCAAGAGTGAGGCACGTCGTCCACAAATGATGACGGTATTGTTTTCTTGAAGGAATCGTTCGGTGAGGCCTAAGCCGATTCCGCTGGCTCCACCGGTGATAAGGATTTTGTTTTGGGATAAATTCATGTTGGCTATTTTTTTGCAAGGTAATAGATTATCGCAAAGATCATTACGCCATTTGTCGGATTTCATGGAAAATATTGACAGCCTACAGAAGAGCGCTTTCTACGACATTTTTGCCCGGGAAAATCGGAAGGAAACGTGGCCTGGCGTACAATAAAAAAGGAGGTCATGGACGACCCCCTTTTACGTATTTAAAACACAAACCAACATATAATTTTAAAGAATTTCGTATACTTTATAAGAAACCGTTGCACCAGGTTTTACAAGGGTCCCAACGCCCACGCAAACCGTATGATTTAAATAGGCATACTTTTTAGAACTTGTTTCAAAATAAGGCGTCGTTCTAAAATAATATGTTCCATCGGCGTTTAATTTTAAAAAACCTTGATAACTCACATAGATATTTTCGCCTTCATTCGTTTGTAAAGAAGCTCTCACATCTAATTTATTGGTGCTTTCATTTACCTGAACTAACCAATCGCCCCCATTCGGCAAGACCTTTCCTTTTAAATTTGGCCCTTCAAAAAATCCATCCAACACAGGATAAATGGTCCTTTTCCCAGGTAGGGTCTGGCCGATTTCAACCCCAGGTTGTAGATTAAATGTCACCTCAAAAAGCAATTTACTTTTTAGTTCCTGTGCAAATGACGGGAGGTTAAAACCCAAGACACATACAATTCCAAGTACTATTTTTTTCATGAGCGTATTGATTTGATGAGTACAAATTTAAATATCTTTTTGAAACTAAAAGCAATGCTTTGTTATTTTTTGCCCAAAAGCAATTAAACCCGTGTATGTTTTTATTGAAATCTTTGTACATTTCATTCTAAACCAATCACTTATGAAAAAGCTATTTATTTTTACGTGTGGTCTTTTTTTGGCCATGGGCCTAGAGGCTAAGCCAATTCGTGTAGGCATCGCGGGGATGACGCATGGGCATGTGGGGCAGGTGTATACGGCGATTAAAAAATCTCAGTCTGATGTTATCATCGTCGGATTTGCCGAACCTGATAAGGCGCTTGCCATGTCGATTTTAAAGAATCAAAACCTGCCAGATTCGTTGTGGTTTCCATCTTTGGAGGCCTTAATCGCGAAAACGAAACCCGAGGCGGTCGCGGCATTTAATAGTATTTATGAACATTTAGAAGTAGTTAAAGTTTGTGCCCCTAAGGGTATACATGTGATTGTGGAGAAGCCTTTAGCGGTTAATGTGGATCATTTAAATCAAATGAGGGCTTTGGTGGATCGCTATAAAATTCATTTGTTGACCAATTTTGAAACGACCTGGTATTCCTCCCATGCAAAAATGTGGCAAATGGTGAAGGAGGAAAAGGCTTTGGGGGAGATTCGCAAGGTGGTGATCATGGATGGACATCGGGGTCCTCAGGAAATCGGTTGCGCGCCGGAATTTTTAAAGTGGTTAACGGATCCGGTGATGAATGGGGGTGGAGCGATTATAGATTTCGGTTGCTATGGCGCTGATATTATGACCTGGCTCATGGATGGAGAAAGGCCGACATCGGTTACCGCCGTCACGCAGCAAATGAAACCAGCCATATATCCAAACGTGGATGATGAGGCTAGTATTATTTTAACCTATCCGACTTGTCAGGCGATTATACAAGCTTCTTGGAATTGGCCTTTCGACCGAAAGGATACAGAAGTATATGGAACGAAGGGAATTTTGGTGGCTAATAAGTTGAAAAAAATGCGATACGTGAAAGGAGACCGATTTGGGGAGGAGGGGATGATTGACTTAAATCCTTTGCCGCATGAGGTGTCTAATGTATTTCCTTATTTAGCGGCGGTGGTGCAAGGCCGGATTAAGCCGAATAAGGATTTATCGTCCTTCGCGATTAATCAAGTAGTGGTGGAAATTTTGCAAGCGGCGAGAGAATCTGCTAAAACAGGTAAAAGGGTGTTATTGAAATAAATGATTTATACAAAAACGCCCAGGCGGGTATTCAATTTTCATAAAATAAATTAATCATTTCGATAATTTTATTTAAATTTTATTTATGAAAAGTCCTTTTTAGCTTTGTTTAAAATAAGGCTAATACGTTCATGTAGTAGTTTATTTTAGATGAAAAAATAATTTTTTTAGGCCAGGGGCAATGCTCCTGGCCTAATTTTATTCAAAATGTAGTTTCTTTATTTCTTCGGAATGTTCGAAGACATAGGTCATGAAAGCTTTTGCGATAGACGAAGGGGTTTTGTCCTTGTGCCAAATTAGTTTCCAGGTTGATGAAATGGGCAACCCTTTCCTCGGCATGATGACTAAAGCCCCCGTTTTTAATTCATTTTTCAGACCGATGATGGGCATGATGGAATAGCCCAAACCTGCGATAACGGCTTGTTTTACGGCTTCATTGGACACTAATTCGATTTTCTTTAAGAATGAAATTCCCTGAGATTTAAGATATATTTCCATGGCTTTTCTGGTCGCAGAGCCATTTTCTCGGAAAATTAAAGGTAATTCATTCTTAAATTCATGGTATTTAAAGGTTGGATTTAACAGGGCTGTTTCCCTATTTCCAAAGAGAAAAAGGTCGTTTGGTAGGATATCAATGTAGGCATAATGTTGGGTATCCGGAAGGTCAGCAACTAAACTGAAGTCTACTTCATTTTCTAGGAGGCTTTTGCCTACTTTTTCTCGGTTGGTCACATCGATGGAAATTTCGACACCGGGGTTTAATTTGAGAAAATTGCTTAGAAAATAGGGTAAAACATATTTGCCTGTGGATACAATGGAAACTTTCAATCGCCCCACTAATTGATCCTTTAAGGCCATTGTTTTATAATTAATGGCATATACCTGATCCAATATACTTTCAGCAGACAGGGCAATTTCCTTGCCGAAGTCAGTAATGTATATTTTTTTGCCAATGATTTCAAGCAAAGGAATTTCAAACTGGGCTTGAAAATTTTTTACTTGAATAGAAACGGCAGGTTGCGTTAAATTAAGTTCTTCCGCGGCCTTGGTGATGCTCGTGGTTTGAACGACTTTCAGGAAAATTTGAAGTTGGTTTAACGTATAGTTCATAAATTACATTAATCTATTCCATTGTAAACTTAAATAAAAATTATTAAAACTTTGACAGTTATTTTGTAAACCAATATCGCCATTCTCGTTGGTGTATTTTAGGCAAAATTTTTAAAAGGACTCATGGGATGATTAATTTTGACCTTCTTATATTCAATGTAACGAATCCAACTTTGCTTTTTTTCATGCTTGGCATGTTGGCAAAATTTGTAAAAAGTGATTTGGAAATTCCTACCGCCTCCAAAAGTTTTATTTCCTTGTATCTACTGTTTTCGATTGGGTTTAACGGGGGAACGGAATTAGGAGTATACGGTATCACGAAGGAGGTGCTTGTGAGCTTAATTTTTGGCATGCTTTTAGCCGTCATGATTCCGATTTACTCCTTTTTCATTTTAAAAATCAAGTTGAATTCCATCGACGCAGGGGCTATAGCCGCTTCTTATGGTTCGGTAAGCGCGGTGACCTTCGTCTCGGCTATTGCTTTTTTAGAAATGAATCATTTGAAAGCTGGCGGGGAAATGGTGGCCGTAATGGCCTCGATGGAATTCCCGGCAATTATAATGGGCGTGATTCTTATGAATATGTTTCCGTCCGCTTCGGAAGGGAAAATCGGGGAATCAAGCCAATGGAAAGACGCCTTAAAACACGCGGTTACGAATGGAAGTGTGCTGATGATTTTTGGAAGTTTATTGATTGGTTTTGTTTCCGACGCCTCACAGTCGATTGGCATTAAGCATTTTACAACGGATATTTTTAAAGGATTTCTTGCCATCTTTTTATTGGATATGGGCATGCTCGCCGCGAGTCGATTAAAGGCCTTTAAAAAGCAAGGGCCATTTCTTTTTTTGTTCGCTATATTGATGCCGCTTTTTAATGGTTGCTGGGTATCTTTTGCAAGTCAGTGGTTAACAAGCGACGAAGGCAACCGGTTAGTTTTCGCTGTGCTAGCAGCTAGCGCATCTTATATTGCCGTCCCTGCTGCTATGCGTTTAGTAGCCCCCAAAGCTGATCCTGGAATTTATATCCCCATGGCCCTAGGGCTTACATTTCCCTTTAACATCACCATAGGCATGCCTCTGTTTTTTCAAATCATACATGGTTAAAACCTCGTATTTTCAGGGGCGAAAAGTGGTGATTGCCACCAAACACAAAAAGGAATCCGTGATTGGGCCTGCTTTGGAAAAAGCCTTTGGCATGGAATACGTAACTACGGACAAATTAGACACGGATTTGTTCGGCACATTTTCTGGTGAAATTGAACGAACAGAAATTCCGGTTGAGGCAGCTAGGCAAAAATGCATTTTGGGGTTGGGTGTATGTCAAGTTGATTTAGCCATCGGATCCGAAGGGTCCTTTGGCCCTCATCCGGATTTCTTTTTTCTTCCTGCAGGAGAAGAAATATTGGTGCTCATGGATCGTAAAAATGATCTTGAAATTAAGGTTAAACTGCTCACCCCAAAAACCAATTTTTCCTCATTAACGATCACTGCCGAAACCAATGTGGCGGATTTTTTAACGCATGCCCAATTCCCCTCGCATGGACTCATCCTAAGAAAAAGCGCCAACGACATTTCGCTGATAGAAAAAGGAATTCATGATGAAAAACAGCTTAATGATCGCATAAATTGGTTTTTACAAAACTTTGGCACCTGTTATTTGGAAACAGATATGCGCGCGATGCACAATCCCAGTAGAATGCAGGCGATTGCCGAATTAACCGAAAAGTTAATTGTCAAAATGAAGCATTGCTGTCCCAAATGTCATATGCCCGGCTTTTCCATCACCGATGTGTTAAGGGGATTAATTTGTTCAAATTGTGCTATGCCAACTCATTCCATACAAAGCCTCATTTATACATGTTCGAAATGTAATTACACTACTTTGGAGACCTATCCTGGATTAAAGAAAATGGAAGACCCTATGTTTTGTGATTATTGTAATCCTTAAGAAAGATGATAACAACAGATATTGAATTCATTCAGGAATGTTTGACTCGTGGGGAAATCGTCGGACTTCCCACGGAAACCGTTTATGGTTTGGCGGCAAACATTTTTGACGAACAGGCAATAGCCCGAATTTTTCAAACCAAAAATAGACCTAATTCCAATCCCCTCATTGTTCATGTGCCTAGCTATGAACATGCGCGGGATTTGGTGAAGTTTTTGCCGCCCAAGGCGGAACATTTGGCAAAACATTTTTGGCCGGGATCCTTGACCCTGATTTTGCCTAAACAAGCACATGTGTTAGATGCGGTCACGGCTAGCCAGCCCAGGGTTGCGATTCGCATTCCCAATCACCCCATTGCCTTGCAGTTATTGGAAAAATTAGCGTTCCCTTTAGCGGCCCCAAGCGCAAATCCATATAATCGAATAAGCCCGACAAGCGCCCAACAAGTAGATTTTTATTTTCCTAATATTCACACCTTAGACGGGGGAGAATGTACCGCCGGCCTGGAATCTACGATTCTTTCCTTTGAGGAAGACGAAGTCGTTTTATTACGCCACGGGGCCATTTCTGTGAGCGATATCGAAAGACAGGTAGGACGAATTTTGAACCGCACGTCACATTCCGAGTTGCCCAATTCCCCAGGAAGAAATAAAAAACATTATTCTCCCATCTGCGACTTATTTGTGACCTACGAGCCCCTATTCATGTTAAGTGCTGTCCAAGAAAAAAAAGTAGGGATATTATGGTATGATGAGGTTAAAATTGAAAGTCAAAAGGTACATATTAATCGGGTTTTAGCTCCTTCCGGTAGCTTACTAGAAGCGGCCCGAAATTTGTTTAAATACTTACATCAAATGGAACAAATGGGCTTGGATTTAATCATTGTGGAAAGACTCCCAGACCAGGGTTTAGGCCGCACCATAAATGATCGCCTAGAACGTGCATCTGTCAAATGAAAAAATATCTGCTCGTTAATGCTTTGTTGGTGAATGAAGGGTTAATTCTGCCGATGGACGTCTTATTGGCCGGTGGCCGAATTGAAAAAATTAGCCCTCATATTTCAGATTCCTATGCGCGTGTCATCGACTTGCAAGGAAATTATTTAATCCCAGGAATGATCGACGATCAAGTTCATTTCCGGGATCGCGGTCTTACCTATAAGGCTGATTTATGTACAGAATCGATGGCCGCTTTAGCCGGCGGCGTGACTTCATTTATGGACATGCCCAATACCATTCCTAATACACTTACCAGGGAACTATTGGAAGAAAAATACCAAGCAGCCGCGCAGAATTCTTTGGCAAATTTCTCCTTTTTTATGGGCCTTAGTTCTGCAAATTGGGAGGAGGCTCTTCGCGTCAACAATGAAACGGTTTGTGGAATAACCGATGATGGTTTGTATTTTAATGAGGGGGAAATCTTAGCGAATAAGCCGGAATCATTGGACAAAATTTTTGCACGGGCCGAAACCTTGGTGGCGCTTCATAGCGAAGATGAGGGGATTATTCGGCATAACTACCTACATTGGTTTGCCCAAACACAAGGAAAAATAAGTATGGATCTTCATGCGAAAATTAGAAGCAAAGAAGCCTGTCTCGAAGCCACCAAACGGGTCCTAGAAATTCAAGCGCGACATCAAACTCGACTTCACTTTTTTCACATTTCGACGGGAGAGGAGGCCAATCTTTTTCCAATCCATTCGGACCCGATAAAAAAGCGAGTTAGCGCTGAAGCCTGTGTTCATCATCTTTGGTTTGAGGAATCCGATTATGCGCGATTAGGCGGCCTAATTAAATGGAACCCCTCCATCAAAACAGAAGAGGATAGACGGCTTTTGTTGCAGGCCTTAGCTGAGGGCCGAATTGATATCATTGCTTCTGACCATGCGCCTCACACAATGGAGGAAAAAGTGGGGAGCTATGAGCAAATAAAATCTGGTGCGCCCATTGTCCAACATACCTTAGCCATTTTATTTCAATTAGCTCATCGAGGGGAAATCTCCTTGGAAAAAATTATTGAAAAAACGAGTCATCGGGTCGCAGATATTTATCGATTAAAAAATAGGGGATATATTCGAGAAGGCTATTATGCGGATTTAGTTGAGGTGACGAATCTTCCCTGGCAAGTGACTAAAGAGTCACTTCATTATAAATGCGCTTGGTCGCCTCTGGTAGGCGAAACTTTTCAATCTAAGATTAAGCGAACATTTGTCAATGGAACCCTTTTGTTTGAAAACGATCAATTTGTTTCAAATGCCAAAGGAAGCCGATTGGTTTTTGAAAAAATTCGATAAATAGCTTTAAATCCACTTTTATTCGATCTTTTTGATCCAATTTCACGATAGTTGATTAGATTAAAGCGGGCTTCGCAGATAACCAACATGAAATAGGCTGCATCCATAATTTTAGTTATAATCCAATAAACTGATATTTCTAAGGTGTAAATTTTTCTAAGTCCTATTTGGCCCTATATTTGCGTAGTTTGTTGTTGTAATGGAAAAAGAATCGCCTATATCATTTCGTTCATTATGTCCCATGGCCACCGGCTTGGACGTAATCGGGGACAAATGGTCTTTATTAATTTTGAGGGATATGCTTTTTGGACATAAAACCCTTTTTAGCGAATTCAAAGAATCTCCAGAAGCGATGCCGAGTAAAATGCTCTCTAACCGATTGAAGAAATTGGAGGACATGGGTTTTATTAGTCGACACAAAGGCACCCTAAATAAGAAAAGCGTCTATTATTTTTTGGAAAAAAAGGGAATTGAAACCTTACCTTTCATGGTCGAATTGATGCTTTTTACAACGAAGTTTTTTTACGATCACCTAGGTTCAACATACACCAAAAACGTAAAAACCCGCATGAAAAATGATAAGGATAATTACATAAATGAAATTATTTATAAGTACAATCATTTCAAAAAAAGAGTCGTAATCTAATCTCTCTTCCCTTTAAAATAAGCCCAAATAGCCATGCAATGCCCATGGCCTAAATCAAATTCCGATTGTAACCAATTCGTTACATCCGTTGCTTTGACGGTTTTGACCAATTCCCCCTGTTGGAAAAACCCTTTCCCCTCCGCTAGTTTGACTAAATCCTCCGGGCTTTTTCCCGTCTTCGCCTCGATGTTAGTTAAGTACGCTTGAAATGACATGATTGTATAATTTTAAAACAAAAATATTTAATTTTTTGTCAATTTTGATCTCCAATGATCAGCTTTTTTGCGACTAATCGCTTAGTCGAAGGGGTAGGCGCATGAGGTAATCCAGCTGCTCCTCGTCCCCCAATCTAAACACATGCGAATCAAAAATCTCCATACCTTTCTGCTTGTAAAATACGATCGCCCCCGTATTTTTCTCCCAAACCCCTAACCAAATATAGCGTAGCTTATTTTCCTTGGCAATGGCCATTGCCTTTTCAAAAAGCAGATTTCCAATGCCTTTTCCTTGATGCGCCTTTAGTACGTAAATCCGCTCAATTTCCAAGCCATCTATCTCCTTCAATTCCGTTTGTGCATTCCCCAGATTTATTTTCAAATAAGCGAGCAGCTCCTTTCCCACCGTCACGACATAAAATACTGAATTCGGCTCCAGGATTTCCTTACCTAATTTTTCCGCCGAAAATCCCTCTTCTAGGTATTTCGCCATATTTTCCGCTGTATTCTCCTCCGCAAAGCTTTCTTGAAATGTTTGCTTACTTATTTTTTGTAATGCTTCCAAGTCCTGCAGTGCTACTTTTTTAATCCCCACATTTATCATAGGTCAAAGATATTTTTTTATAATTTCACATCGTTATACACATACCCGATTTTTTACCTCATCAAAAATATGCCATGTACGTTCGCTTCATCTATTTGCTGCTCTTTATTATTCTTTTTGCTTGTTCCAAGGAACAAACAGCCCTCAGCCCCACACCTACACCCACCGATACCAATGTTCCGGCTATCTATAAAAAAATCTATGGCGCCTCCAGTATCACCAGCGACGGAACCTACATTATTGTGAAAAGCAAAGGCTTACCTGATCACAAAAGCCCCTATTATGCTTCCACCAATCCCCTTTTTCAATCCTATGCTGGCACGACTTTTGGCGGTGTAAATTTCAACAAAAATCCGAATTCCATCGTCGAACAATCCCAAACGTTTAAAATTCCTATTAATCCCAAAGTTGCTACCAATCATGCCGCCACCCCCCTTGGATCAATCGGAATCGCGCTGAATGGCGTACCTTTTTTCAATCAATATGCCGGGCCCAATAACCAAGAATTAAAAGGCGAAATGGCCAGTTTTGATCAATTTTATGGACATCCCCAGCAGTCGGGCGTGTACCATTACCACGTCGAGCCATTGCACTTAACCACCGTGAAATTTACTAAATCTGGCCTCATGGGTTTCCTCCTCGACGGATTTCCCGTCTATGGCCCTCAAGAAGAAACAGGATCCGCGGTGACAAATGCTAGTTTGGATGTGTACCACGGACATACGCACGCGACGGTCGATTATCCAGCCGGCATTTACCATTACCACCTGACAGGCGAAGCTCCTTACCTGAATGGCAACGGATATTATGGAACCCCAGGAAGCCTCGCCCCATGATGAAATACCTATTCCTGTTCGTTTTTTTTGCAAGCTGTTCGAAACACAAATCTGCCACGTTTGCTCAGGAAGAAAGAACCTATTTCCCCTCAGGAAAAATTAGGGAAATTCGACAAATGATCAAGGGCGTCAAACAGGGCCTACAAACAGGATATTGGGAAAACGGAAAAAAGAGATTTGAGTATGTGGCCGTCAAGGATGCCTGCGAGGGCGAATTAAAAGAATGGACTGAAAGTGGCCAATTATTTCACCTCGCACATTATAAAAATGGACAAGAAGACGGTGTTCAAAAAATGTGGCACGCAAACGGAAAAATACGTTCGAATTTTGTCTTGATTCATGGCCGACGATACGGTTTATTAGGCACCAAAAATTGCAGAAACTTCAATGAAAAAATATTGGCTTATTAGTTTCTGTTTCTTTGTGATATCCTGTTCAAACGAAAAGGTCTCCCAAATCCCTTTTTACAACGAGCCGGATTTTACCCCCCATTTTCTTAGCGATATGGAAGCCAATCATCAAATCACGCATCGTATTCAAGCCTTTTCCTTTTTTAACCAAGACAGTACCTTATTCGAAAGTAAATCACTTCAGGGAAAAGTCTATGTGGCGAATTTTATTTTTACGCGTTGCAGTAATATCTGTCCCGACATGACCGCCCAAATGAAGCGTATCGCCAATACTTTCCATGGAAATCCCCAAGTCGCACTCCTTTCCTTTAGCGTCACCCCTTGGATCGATGATGTGAAAACGCTCAAAAAATTTGGGAATAAATACCAGATTTCCTCGGCCCAATGGGCGCTGTTAACCGGCCCCAAGGATGCGATTTATACGCTTGCCCGAAAATCATTTTTCGCCGAAGAGTCTATGGGTTACAACAAAGACAGCAAGGAATTTTTACACACCGAACATCTGATTTTGGTAGATCAAAAAGGCCGCATCCGTGGTATTTACAACGGCACACTGCCTTTAGATGCGGACCAATGTGTCGAAGATATGAAAGCTTTATTGGACTAATTATTTTCCAAAAACAAGCAATTTCCCCGCCGCAGTTTTACAAGCTTCGAGTGTAAATGTTTTACACGCCGCATCTGTGCTGAAATCTGTTCCAGAACTTTCGATGAATAATTGCTGTAAAACCACCTCTACGCAGCCCGCAAAAACTAATCCTTTTAAGGAAGGCATGGCCGTATTTTTAATGGCCAATCCTTTTAGCTGAATCCCCTGACTTTGTGAAAAATGGAGCGCGTCGCCACAGGCATTTTGCAAATGAAGTCCCTCAATTCGTATGTCTTTACAATGGCTCATCGCGATAAAAGCAGGACTCGCCTGCGCAGGACTTTCGGTTAAATAACCCTTTTGAATTTGTCGATTTAATACCTCAAAAAGCCCTGCCCCCTGGCCTTCAATGACCCCTTTCCCAAACACCCCAATGTGATCTTGTCCCTCGGCCACTATCAAAGCCCTTTTCCCGTCTACCGCCACATAATCATGAATGGAAGTCGTACCCACCAGCACCGCTCCTTCTTTTAATTCGATCTGCACGTTGGTTTTCATACGGATCGTTCCGGTCAAATACCGGCCTACCGAAAAATCTAATTTCCCGCCCCCTTTTTCATGGATGAAATCGATGGCCTTTTGAATCGATTTAGTATTCAGCGTTATCCCATCCGATTTAATGCCAAATAAGGAGGCATTGTAATCCTTCGCCCACATAGCCACGGGACTAAGGAAGATTAATAGTGCGATTTTTACTAACAAAATTTTCATATCGTTTAAATCAATTGACTTGAATGGGACTCGATTTATAAGGAAAGACTTGTTGTTTCCCGGCACTATCTGGTTCTTGTACCAAAAGGCCCTTGAAGGTAGCGCCTTGTACATCATCTAAAACCACGGCTGGCCGATAATCTTTTTTGTTCGCCGTAAACGTAACATTCTCAAAATGAATACCTTCCGCATGCCTCACATAAAAAGCCCATGCGGGTAATTCTTTGAACTGCGAAAATTCCGGATAGGCATCGCGCATTTGCGGGACACTATCTAATTCTTCGGGCGTTAAACCGCGTTTGGCATACAAGGGGTTTCCATTGCCCGGATACACCACATGGATGTTTTTGAGTGTAACGTTTTGAATTTTATTTTCGGGCAATCCTACGATGCTCGCCGGAGAAATATTGCGTGGCAAATCCTCGATCGGGCCTTCGAAATTATAACCGGCATCTGGTTTACCAACGGGGATTTCCGCATACACATTCGAAATGGTGATGTTTTTCATATAGGGCTTTTTGCCTTTTCCCCAACGATCTCCGATCCGAAGGTATAAGACATTTCCCGTGTTGATCGAGCGGACGCCATCCACCAGGATGTTTTCAATTTCCCCACCATCCACAGCGGCAAACGTGATCGCGGAACGAAAGGTGTCATATATCGTTAAATTGGTCACTTTGAAATTTTTGAAACCCCCGCGAGATACGGTCCCAAACTTCAGACCATTGGCGCTTGATCGGCCGACGCAACTATCTACCACCACGTTTTGACAAATGAAATCTGGTGAATGCGATTTGAAACAAAGCACATCATCCGCCGCATCGAAATAGGAGTTTTTAATAAGGACCCCATCGCAATCCACGATGTCGATTCCGTCGTTGTTCCAGTAGGATTTACTATCGACGGTTATGTGATTCACAAAAACATTTTTACATTGGTCGTAGGTCTGGTTCCAGCTACCCGGATCACGCAGGGTGATATCCGTAATGACGATGTTTTTGCATTCCCGGAAATAGATATTTTGAGGCCGATTGGTTTCATTCGGGCGATCATATTTTAATGGATCCGTATAGACACCCCGATGAATGTAACTCACCATATTGTTGGCCGTAATGAACCCACGGCCATTAATCGTGCCTTTCCCGGTGATGCCTATGTTCTCTTGATTCACCGCAAAGATCATGGACATCCAACCGATTTTCGCGTCTTTGACATAATCGAAGGGATTTGTTGAGCCCAAAATCGTTGCGCCGTAATCGAGCTGCAAGGTCACATTTGATTTTATATAAATGCTGCCTGTGACATAATTGCCCGATTCGAAAACCAGTCGGCCGCCCCCTTTTTCATGAATGAAATCGATGGCCTTTTGGATGGAGCAGGTATTTAAGGTGATGCCGTCGTTTTTGGCACCGAAATCTGTAGCGATATAGTCCTTTGCGAAGCCCTGAAAACAAGCCAAGAAAAGGACAAAACGAATGAGTGAAAGATGTATCTGTTTCATGCTTATTTCGGAAGGGAAATGTCGGTGGATTTGTACACATGTACTTGTTTCTTTTTCTTGCCGGGTTCGGCCAAGGTCATTGCGGTGAATCGGGCGCCTTGCACATCATCCAATACGACGGCGGGCCGATAGTCCTTTTCCTTCGTTCGGAGAATGACATGATCTAGATTTACGTTTTTCGCATGGCGCAGGTAAAAACCCCAAGCGGGTAATTCCTTAAACTGGGAATATTCCGGATAGGCGGCCGGCATTTCTGGGATGCTGTCCAGTTCGGCCGGTGTGATGCCCCGATAGGCATAATTTGGGTTAGTTTTTCCCGGATAAACGATCTCAATGTGGCGCAATGTCACATCCGTGATGTATTGTCCTGGGAGTCCCACGATGCTAGCTGGTGAAATATTCCGCGGTAAATCCTCCACGGGACCTTCGTATTCCCGACCGGCATCTGCTTTGCCTTCTGCAATTTCGCAATACATGTTTTGAATGGTGATGTGGTTCATGCTGCCTACCCGACCTTTATTCCAGCGCGCCCCAATCCGCAAATAAATCGCATTGCCAGTATTGTAGGCAAATAGGCTATCGACGAAAATGTTTTCCACCAATCCCCCATCTGGTGTGGCAATGGTGATGGCGGAACGGTAGGTATCGAAGATTTTATTGTTGATAATTTTGAAATTTTTATATCCGCCGGAGGTGAGGGTTCCGAATTTAATGCCATTGGCACTTGACCGGGCTACGCAATTTCGCACCTCCACGTTTTCGCACATTTTGGTGGCGTCGTGGGATTTAAAACAGATGGCATCGTCGCTGGAATCGATGTAGGAATTGGAAATGATTACGTCTTTGCAATCGACGATATCGATGCCATCGTTGTTCCAAAAGGCCTTACTGTCGACGGTGATTTTGTCGATTTTCAGTTGTTGGACTTGGTCACAAACGACCACCCATTCGGCGGCGTTTTTGACAACGATTCCGGAGAGTTCGACTTGTTTGCATTCACGCAAATAAATGCCTTTTGGGCGCCAAAGTGCGGAGCGGTCATTGACTAAGGCGTCTTTTAAAATACCTTTTTGCACTTGGTCGGTCACGTTGTTCGCTAGTTCGCGGCCTTGTCCGTCGATGACCCCTTTACCGGTAATGGCGATGTGGTCGGCGGAATAGGCGGTGATAAGGGCGGGGAAGCGGACGCTGAGATTATAATCGTAGATGTTAGTCGATCCTACGAGTGTGGCACCTTCTTCGAGATGGATGGTGACATTGGATTTGAGTTGGATTGTTCCGGTGAGGTATCGTCCGACATAAAACACGAGCCGGCCGCCGCCTTTTTCGTGAATGAAATCGATGGCTTTTTGGATGGAGTTGGTATTTAAAGTCGTGCCATTTGATTTTATGCCAAACATAGAGGCTTTGTAATCATCGGCTCGTACCTGAAATCCAAGCCAAACCGTCAAACTAAGGACGCTTAGTAGGTACTTCATGGTGTAAATTGGTTTAGAGCATTTACAGGCCTAAACCTGTAAACATGTTTCCGAAGATATCGATTCTTTCCTAGAGGGGCAATGGTTTTGGTCGAAAATTTGTGTCTTCGTTTGCTTTTAAGCTCAGAACAACTTAATATGAGGAAATTTAAAACCTATGACTATTAATCGGCGTGCATTTTTAACCCAAGCTTCCTTGACGAAGCGGGTATTGGTCTAATTTCAGGATAATCAGGGTGTTTCGATAAATAAAAAGAGGTCCGTTCGGACCTCTTTTTGCGTTTACATACTTTCGTTTTTCCTTTTGAGGGCCTTTTAAAAATGGCTCCGCTAATCAGCGAAAGGATCTTATTTTTTCTTTTTAGCGGCTTCGGAGTAGATGTATTGTTGGATGTCTTTGACATCTTGGCTGCTTACTCGGTCACCAAATGAAGGCATGCCTTTAGGCACGAAAATTCCCTTTTTAACGATATCTTCAATCATTCCAATAATTTCAGGTTTCGAATAAGTTAAATTCGGGATGGTTCCACCGCCAGCTAAATTATGGCATGCGTCACACAATTTCATAAATAGTTGCTGACCATGGGCCACTTGGCTCTGACTACCGGTAACGGGCACGTCCAATAAACTTTTCTTTTCATCTTGAACGAGGGCTGGCATTTTTGCTTTTCCGTTGATTTTAAAGGTGAAAATTCGACCCGGCTGGATACTTTCGGTGAATTTGGCGTATTGACCCATGACGCCACCCCAGCCAACGGCCACGGTGATGAATTGTTCGCCATCGACCATGTAGGTCATTGGCGGTGCGACGATGCCCGATTTTAGATCATAAGACCACACTTTTTTCCCGGTTTTGGCTTCGTAGGCGCTAAAAATTCCCATGGCATTTCCTTGGAAAACGAGCCCCTTGGTGGTCAATACCCCCGCATCCCAAAACGATGCACCTTCGGAGCGCCAAACTTCTTTGCCTAATGCAGGATCCCAGGCAATGAGTCGGCCGAGTACTTTATTTGCCTTGCCATCAAGCTTGCTTTCTTTTTTCTCATCTACCTGAGAGGCGGTATTCCAGGTTTTTGGATCGTATTTAAAATCCGGCCGATTGCCATACATGTAAGACATCTCACGCGAAGGAATATAAACCAATTTAGTGACTGGATTATAGGCCATGGCTTGCCAATTATGTCCACCGATGGGCGAAGGGGCGATTTGCATATTGAATTTTTCATAGCGACTGAATGGTGTTTCCACCGGCCGCCCCGTTTTCATATCCACATGCGTGGCCCAATTCACATAAGTATATGGATTGGCATTCAATAATTCGCCGCTCTGCCGATCTAACACATAAAAGAATCCATTTTTAGGGGCTTGCATGATGACTTTGCGGTCCTTTCCGGCGATGTTGATGTCAGCCAAAATTAATTGTTGGACCGCCGTATAATCCCAAGATTCTCCCGGCGTGGTTTGATAATGCCATTTGTATTCACCTGTTTTTACATCGACCGCCACGATGGACGATAAATACAAATTATCCCCACCCCCTGGACTGCGCACTTCGCGATTCCATGGGGAACCATTTCCGGTTCCGATGTATACGTAGCCTAATTCTTTGTCATAGGCAAATCCATCCCAAGCGGTACCGCCTCCGCCTAATTTCCACCACTCACCTTTCCAGGTTTTGGCTGCACTTTCCATGGCTTTGGATTCAAAAGGCTTAGAGGGGTCACCCGGTACGGTATAAAAACGCCATACTTCTTTTCCGTCTTCCGCATTATAGGCAGTCACATACCCGCGAACGCCTAAATCAGCACCTGAATTTCCGATGATTACCTTGCCATCATAGACCCGTGGCGCGCCGGTAATCGTATAGGATTTGGATGTATCGACGGTGGTAACTGACCAGTTGGGCTTTCCGGTGCTGGCCTTGATGGAAATCAAACGGCCATCCAAGGTTCCCACGAAAAGATTGCCTTTGTACATCGCTAATCCTCGATTGACCACATCGCAGCAAACCTTAATGGCTACTTGTTTCGGTACTTGAGGATCATAGGTCCATAAAATTTTTCCGGTTCGTGTGTCTAGGGCATAGACCAAACTCCACGGTCCGCTGATAAACATGATTCCATCCACGACTAATGGGGTGGCTTCGATTCCGCGATTGGTACCTAATTCGGCAGACCAAGCGAGGCCTAATTGACCGACATTTCCTTCGTTGATTTGTTCCAAAGGACTAAAGCGATCCTCTTGATAATTTAAACCATAACTCATCCAATCGTTTGGTGAGTCTTGAGGGTTTGATAATTTTTGGTCATCGACTTGTGAGGTAACAGATTCGATGTGTTCTGCACTTCCCTTTGGAGCATCTTTTTTACACGAAAAAACAAGCAAGGAAATGAGCGCGAGGTAGAGCGATGTTTTTTTCATATTTAATTAGTTTCCAAAAGGTACTCATTTTTTTAAAGCTTAAAAAATATAAGGTTTAACAGAAGCTAAAAATTCGGGAACGATTAACGTAGGATCTCCTTTTCGGAGCGTTTCGATCGGGACATATCCGCGGTATTTTGATGCTTGAATGATTTCAAAGGTCTTTTTTAGGTCGATGGGCATTTCAGTTTTACCTGAGAATACGGTTTCTTTTAATTGCCAATTGACCGCAAAAGGAACAGCCTTTTTAATTTCTGCATACACTTCCTTTTCGCGAAAACTTCCGACATCTAGAATTAAGCCACACCAGGGGCTATTGACTCGCTGAATAATTTCAATCACCTGATCGGCCGTTTTGATAAAATCATTATGGTTTTGAATGCCGATGATCACTCCTTTTTTGGATGCATATTCCGTGCATTCGATGAGTGATTCGACGACCCAATTGGAAATCTGCGTCCAAGAATATCCAGGTAAATCGCTTTTCCCAGCAAATACCCGAAGGACGGGGGCACCTAATTTGGCGGTGGCATCGACCCAGTTTTTGACGAGTTGGATTTCTCGATCCCGGTCAGATTTGTTTGCGAAAACGAAATCGTTCCGACAACCCGTCCCGCTTAATTCCAATCCGATTTGATGTAATTTTCTTTTCAATGAAAACAGGTAATCATCCGTAGGCACTTGGGGATATCCCGGCAAATAATAGCCGGTGAGGTCTAGTCCTTCTATTCCCGCTTCGACGCAAAAATCCATCATTTGTTCCACCGTCATCGTATGCGCCATCAAGGGGGCATTAAACGAATAGGCGTTCAAGCTAATTTTGAGTCGTTTGCTTGGAATCGGAAGAGTCTTGTTATTTCCATGTAAGCGAGTTAAAACTGGACTGGCGAGCAGGTAAGCAAGTGCTGAGCGTCTTTGCATGAGTTCATAGGTTTAGTTTTAAGAAAATCTTCACAAATAAAGCAAATAAACATCTTCAAAAACGTGGAAAAATTTTATTTTTACCACATGTATATATCAATTACAGGACTCAAGCCTAAGGGCTTTTTTAGTATTCTCCGATTTTGGAGGCTAGCCGTCCCTTCCTTTATGCAAGCAAAATCTGCCAAGGGTAATCTAAGTGCCGAGGTAAAAAAGATGCATGGATTTCAGTGCACGGTAACGGCTTGGGAAAATAGGGAATTCATGTTGGAATTTATGCGGAGCGGAGTTCACCTCAAAGCGATGAAGGCTTTCCCTAAAATTGCGACTGGTCGGACCTATGGTTTTGAATCGGATGTAATCCCAACCTGGGAGGAGGCATTTTCAGTTTTAATGGAAAAAGGCAAGGATTATTCAGCTAAGCCTTCAGCATAGTTTTCATTGATCTTTTTGCTTTTGGACCAAATGACTTTCGGATTGCCCTGTTTTTTCAGAAATAAACTGAACCCAATATGGACCCTCTGCCAAAATAGACGTGTCCCAAATCCCTTCCTTGCTATGCAAAGATATCTGCCGAATCTTTCCGTGAAAATCGATTAGTCGAACGTGTTGGGCATTAGGACTTCTGAAATTCAATTGCTCATGAAAGGGATTGGGAAAAACCTGGGAAGTTTTAGGGGCTTCTTGGGTGGACAAAGGAACCTCTTCGATGATTTCATCCACTTGGATCGAATTAATTTGAAGTATCCCGATAGCAGAACCGATGTCAAGACTTAGTCGGGCATTCGAATCATAGGGCTCATTCATGGTGAACAAAAAACTAAATTCTTTTTCTGTCGTTTCGATGACCATGCCATTATAAGCGCTATAGGCATTATAAGGATTGGACGAACGACCCATATAGGCGGTGATGGCTACGGATTTATCCGCTTGCGCTTTGATTTTAACCGCATATCGTTTTTTATAAGTCAAAGGAAATCCGGATCGACTTAATTGGATATGCCAGGTCGTGCCTGTAACGCTTGTCATGTTGACTTTGAATCCATTTCCCGCCCCAACTAAATTACCTAAAGCCCCTGAATTCAGGTTTAAGCTCCAGCCACCCGTTCCTTGCATGTCATATAAATTTTTGGTGGGCAAAGTCCTCACTGCGGGCATCGGATTTTTCAGTAATGCATCCACCAAGGGCTGTTTATAGGCACCCGTTTGTGGATTATAAATCCCAAATCCGGCAGAATATTCCCAGTAGGCCCAACTTAACCCTTGCGACTCAAACCATCGCGCTAAAAATGTCGTCCACCTCGCCCGACTTTCCATATCCGCCAATTCATAGGAACCAAATTCTCCCACATGCAAAGGCATTTTTCTCTGTTTCGCCCATTGGATCGCATAATCAAATTCAGATACTACTTGATTTCGTTCCCAAGACAAATCTTCCCATTTCGTACCGATGTATTTATCTTTTAGACCCGCCCAATCGGCGCCTTGGTGTGTGAAATTAAAGGGATTGTAATAGTGAATACTGAGGATCAAATTAGGGTCATTCGGTGGGTTTAAATCTTTAACGCCGCCTAATCCGCCATAGGATGCGGTGCCCAACAAAACTTTCCGACTTGGATTCGTTTTTCGAATTTCCGCCAAGGCATCTGCAAAATAAACATTCCACAATTCCGGACTTAATGCATCATGTGGTTCGTTTAAAACTTCAAACAAAAGCCGATCATTATAGTCCTTAAAATACGCGGCAATCTGCGCCCATTGTTTCAAGAAGCGAGGTTTTGCTGCGGCAGGATTCGTAAACATCTCCTCATGGTGATGCATGTTGATGATAATATATAAATTCTTACTGACGGCCAAATCCACCACGGATTTAATACGGGCCAAAAACACAGGATTGACGGTATAGGGGTCAGTTAAGAGGGTTCTTTCGGGGACGTCCCAACGAATAGGTACCCGAATATGAGTAAATCCCAAGGCCGCAATTTGAGAAATATACTCTTCTTTAAATGGATTTCCCCAAGCTGTTTCCGAGGGCGCCTCGAACATATTCCCTAAATTAATGCCCCGCCCCAGGTTCTGCCCGTACACATGCGGGCTCATCCAAAGAACTAAAAATAAGAAAGCCAAGATTTTTATTCGTAGGTCACCGTGGGCCATGCTATCATTTTTTGCGATCGAAATTAGTCATTTTGCGCACATTTATTTTCGAAGACATAGATCAATTTGGTTTAAAAATAAATAAAATCAACTTCTTTATAATTCACAACCGGCTCCCATCCTTATAAAATCTCGATACGAATATGCTTGGATTTCAAACAATCCCCGAAAGCTTATTATCTTTACACACTCGTGGTAAATCATCGCCATGAAAAATACTAGGAATGGAGTGGATTAGAAAAGGAAATATTTTTAATGATTGTCACGCACAAGTCCCCGTAGTTGATACGAATCACGATGGATTTTGGCGTATCTATTATTCCAAACGAGAAAATCGCGGACCGAGTTTACCCTATTACCTCGACGTAGAAGCTGGAAATCCACATAAAATTTTAAGACATTCTTCCGGGCCCATTCTAAGTCCTGGACAAAAAGGCATGTTTGATTGGGCCGGTGTGATGCCTACGGAAATCATTCAAGTGGGGGATTTGAAGTACTTATATTACATCGGTTGGGCCAACCGGATCGATGTCCCTTATCACAACAACCTAGGTCTCGCCATCAGTCATGATCAAGGCCAAACCTGGCAAAAATACTCCGACGGACCGGTTTTTGCTACCTCCGCGAAGGAACCAGGCTATGTGGGAACCATCTCCATCATCAAAAAAGACGCACTTTATTTTGGGTATTATCTATCATGTCGGCAATGGCGCGAACACGAAGGCCGCATGGAACCCATGTATGATATTAAGATAGCGACATCTGAAAATCTCATCGACTGGACGCCTTTGAATCAATCCGCCGTTTTGTTAGAAAACAAAGAAGGGGGCATCTCAAAAGCCTCTGTGTTACAAATAGGGGAGGAATTTTTCCTTTGGTTCGCGGTTCGAAATGCTGTGGATTACCGGGATAATCCAGCGAATAGTTATCGAATTAAATGTGCGAAAAGCTCCGATTTACTACACTGGAAAAGGACGGATGATCTAGGTTTGGACATTGACCTACAAAGTACCTGGGAAAATTCCATGGTGGAATACCCGCATGTGATCGCCTATCAAAACCAAATGTATATGTTTTATAATGGCAATGGTTTTGGAGAAACTGGATTTGGATATGCGATCTTATCTTGACCAACATACATTTATGGCATTGGATGCCGACCTCTACGGGAATCCTCAATTGGCCTTAAGGCCGAAAGTCAGCGTATGTATCATCAGCTACCAGCACGAAGCCTATATCGCGACTTGTTTGGATAGTATTCTTTCACAGCAAGTTAATTTTGATTTCGAAATCATTCTCGGGGAAGATCATTCTTCCGATAAAACCCCGCAAATCATCCAGCAATATGCCGATGCGCATCCGCAGCTCATCAAGGCTTTTGTCAGACCTCGTAACGTGACCGCGAAACGCAATTTTCTACATTGTTTTCTGCAAGCACGGGGGGAGTATATCATTTATATTGAAGGCGATGATTATTGGACGGATGTTCAAAAATTACAAAAACAAGTCGATTTTTTAGACCAACATCCCGACGCTTCCGCCTGTTTTCACAATGCCGAAATCGTCTTTGAAGATGGAAGCGGACGAAAAAATCAACTGATCAATGGCCCCGAGCAGGCTATTTGGACCCATACCCAAGATTTTTTTAAAGAAAAAGAAACCTGGTTTATGGCCACTGCCAGCGTCATGATGCGGCGGAAATGGGTAAATCCTTTGCCCGAATGGTTCATGGATTGCAAAAGTGGCGATATCCCTATGTATGTGATTTTGTCGGAAAAAGGCCCGATTGGTTATTTGCCTGATGTCATGTCCGTCTATCGGAAAAATTTAGGGGGACAAAGTTTCACCGACAGCACCCAGTCAAAGGATTTTTTACAGAATCGAATTTTCATGTATGCCACCTTGAATGCCTATACGAATCGGGCCTTTGAACATTTGATTCATCCGATTTTGTCGGATTACCATGAATTATTGATTCATTGTCGAGAATTTCAAGGAAATTTCCTTCCACAATTAATCCACTTTTATTGGGCTTATCGCTTGCGTCCATCGCAAAGTTTTAAAATGTTGTTGAAGAGAAACCTAATTTCTGAGCGGACTCTTTCCAGGTATGGAAAGCTGCGAACTAAATTAAACCAATGGGCAAAGCGATGAAAATAAAAGGACTATTTTTTCTGCTGGCCCTCGGCCTTTCCTCTTGTCAGCGTGGAATTGCGCCAGGGACCTTAGAATTCCCAAAGGAACTCGTTCAGTTTAAAGCCATTTCCGAGAAGCCTGTTTTTACCGGTACGGGCCAAGAAACCTGGGATAAACAGATTCGTGAACGTGGTTTTATTTTGAAAGAAG
>Ga0114958_10000522_pt1 | contig 32711 bp, 29 predicted proteins | sample C_130208_EF_Meta_FD_89577 | JGI IMG/M metagenome (GOLD analysis project Ga0114958, IMG submission 89577) | Freshwater microbial communities from Lake Croche, Canada to study carbon cycling - C_130208_EF_MetaG | ecosystem: Environmental > Aquatic > Freshwater > Lake | place: Lake Croche, Canada... | reverse complement strand
GTACTTAAGGGCACTCTTCACCATGCGGAGAGTCCCGAGGCGTGCGGCATCACGGGCTTTCATGGCTTCCTTGAGGTCGTGATCGATTTGTTCTGCGAGTGTCATGGGATAGGCGTGGTTGGGTTGATTGGCGTCGTAATTAGCGTCTTCGATGAACCTCTGACGCTACGCGCTTGAGTTGCCCCAGTAAATGAATTCTCATAGAGGCATGTCTCAACGACCTGTCCGCACCCGATTCGCCCCCTCTCCCACCGGCCTTCTCCATGTCGGAGGAGCCCGCACCGCCCTCTTCAACTGGATCTATGCACGCAAGCACGCCGGCACCTTTGTCCTCCGCATCGAGGATACCGACCACACGCGCAATACCGAGGAGGCCAAACAGGTGATCCTCGACGGACTTCACTGGCTCGGCCTCGACTGGGACGAGGGTCCGCAGAAGGGTGGCAACCACGGCCCCTATTATCAGAGCGAGCGCGGGTCGATCTACGAGGAGTACCTCTCACGCCTCGAGAAGGCGGGTTGTCTCTATGAGGACAATGGAGCCACGCGCTTCCGCTCCCCCCGCGAGAAGGTCATCGTCGATGACGAGATCTGCGGAAAAATCGAGTTCGACCTCACCAATCCCGGCACCCATCCCGACCTCACGCTCCGCCGTCCCGACGGTTCATGGATCTTCCATTTCGTCAGCGTCGTCGATGATATCGAGATGAAGATCTCCCACGTGATTCGTGGTGAAGATCACCTCTCCAACACCCCCAAGCATGTCGAACTCTACAAGGCCCTCGGGGCAGAACCTCCCCGGTTCGCCCATATGCCACTCATCCTCAACCGCGACGGCAGCAAGATGAGCAAGCGGGACGAGGGTGCGGCTCTCGGCACCTATCCGGAGGCAGGGTATGCGCCGGAGGCAGTCCGCAACTACCTTAGCCTGCTCGGTTGGTCGCCAAAGGAGAACCGCGAGATCATCAGCACGGAAGAGGTTGTCTCTCTCTTTGAGCTCAATCAAGTGAACCGCCGTAACGCCGCCTTCGACCTCGATAAATGTTTCTGGATTAACGGCCAGTATCTTCTTTCGATGGATCTCGCCCGCTATGCGGAACTCGCGATTCCCTTCCTCCAGAAGGCCGGCATCACTTGGCCAACCTGGGAGGCTTTGGAAAAGGTCTTAACGATTGTGAAGCCCAAGGTGAAGCTTCTGAAGGATCTCCCCGAGTGGGTGGCTTGCTTCTTCACGGAGGAGTTTCCGTATGACGAAGCAGCGGTCGCTAAGTCGTTGCTAGGAGGTGGTGCCGCCGAACGCCTCCAGGCGCTCTCAGAAGCCTACGCAGCACTTCCCACCTGGGATACCGTTTCACTGGAAGCCTCTCTCAAGAAGGCCACGGCAAAACTTGGCATCAAGACCGGCGAGATGGTTCACCCCGCCCGCGTCGCGGTCAGCGGCAGGGGCATCGGCCCGGGTCTCTACGAGATGATCGAGATCCTTGGCAAGGAACGCACACTCGCTCGCTTTGCCAAGGGAATCACCAAAGCCGCTGCGGTATGAGCGAGTCGCGGGAGGTCTTCGCTGCCCAGGATCTGAGCGAGGGTGGTGAGATCTTCCGCAGGTTGAATCCTCCGGCACGGCTTGCAATCTTCGGAGATCCGGTAGCCCACTCGGCCTCTCCGCCGATGCACAATGCTGCACTCAGGGAACAGCATCATCAGCTTCAGTACGTCCGGATCCTTGTAAAACCGGAGGAACTATCGGAGGCCCTGAGGAATCTTTCCTCGGCAGATTTTATCGGAACCAGCCTCACAATTCCTCACAAGCAGGCGGCACTTGCTCTCATCGACGAGATCACCCCTGAGGCAAAGCTTATGGGAGCCATCAATACCGTGGCCGTCCGTGATGGCAAGCTGCATGGGTACAATACCGATGGTCTGGGATTCGTGGCAGCATTCCACGAAGAGTTCTCAACGGGCTTGAGGGACAAGAATATCCTGATCCTCGGTGGCGCAGGTGGCGCAGGCAGAGCCATCGCAGTCCAATGCCTCATCGAGGGAGGCATTCCAAGTATTGCCAATCGGAATAAGTCCAAAGGAGATCTACTCAAGGCATTGATCGATCAGGAATGGGATGATTACGCAGGCATCCTGAAGTCCCTTGATATGAGCCAGGAGACCTTGGCTGCTGCCCTTAAATCCACAGAAGTCATCATCAACGCCACCCCTCTCGGCATGAAGGCCGACGATTCCTCTCCTCTCCCCGATGGCTTGCTCAATGCGGATCACATCGTCTACGACACCATCTACAGCGGAGGAGAGACTGCCCTGCTCCGGCAGGCGCTGTTTGCGGGCGCCAAATGTGCCAATGGGTTCTCGATGCTCCTGCATCAGGGAGTCTTGCAGAACGCCATCTGGTTTGGTGAACCAGCACCGCTTGAGACGATGAGAATCGCCCTCACGTCCCTAAAGGGAACCACTTCCTAATCACAACATTCATACCACGCATAAGAGCATTTATACCAACTCTCAGACATAGGTGGACTTGATAGCACAGAGATTTTGGCAAAGGCCGTCGGCACATCTTTACAAGACACTGGCGAAGCATGCTCCCTGTCTGAGAGAGCGGAATGCTTCTCCAAGGGTGGAGATCACTGAGGAGGCGGAGAGCGACTCCTGAGAATCAGTCCCGTTGAAGATGGCAATCTCACTGGCTCGTCCGCAGAGCCACGCGCCGAGCATGCCTGCATCACGGCAGGAATGGCCCGCCCCGATCAGTGCCGCGCAGACACCTGTCAGGACATCTCCCATCCCTCCGCTTCCCATTCCCGGGTTGCCGGTGCTGTTAAAAACGAGCGGGTTTCCCTCCTTCGCAATAATCGTCCTGGCACCCTTGAGTAGGAGTGTCACGGGATATTTCTGCGTAAAATCCGTTGCCCAATCCCTGCGTGTCCTTCCATCCTGCGGAAAGAGGCGCTCCATCTCACCTGGATGGGGGGTGAGAAGACGCGGACCGGCGCAATGGGAGAGCAGTGAGGGGGCGGCAGCGACTGCATTGAGTGCATCGGCATCGACCACGCAAGGGATCCGGCTGTCTCGGACAAGTCCCCGCAGCTCTTCGTGATGCTCTGCTCCAAGGCCGGGCCCGAGAGCCAGGACATCCAGTTTCTCCGTTGGAATATCGTTATAGGAGGCTATCGCCTGAACCATCACTTCTGGGATGCAGGAAGAAGCCAGCAGATCGTGGCAGTCCGGCAGGGCATAAAGAGTCACCAGTCCTCCGCCAGCATGGACCGCCGCCGCTGAACAAAGCCGTGCCGCACCCAGAAAGCCACTCGACCCGGCCAGGATCCCGATATGCCCGTAAGTCCCCTTGTAGGAGTCATAGTCACGGATAGGGAGAAGTGGCCGGAGCGCTAATGCCGTAGAAATACTGGAGGGATCACCACCTTCTATCGGAACTCCGGGCAACTCAACCAAGGCGAGACGACCCACAACAGACGTTGCAGCGTCAGCGAGAAGCCCCGTTTTCACGGCACCAAGAGTCACCGTCAGATCGGCCTGCACGCACTCTCCAAGCATCTCTCCCGTCGTTCCATCCAGACCGGAAGGAAGATCCACAGCTACGGTAAAGCCTCCCGATTTTCTGCGCAGCTCGTTCATCTCACGGATCAGCTCCTGAATAGCGCCGCGAGGCGCACCGGAGGCACCAATGCCAAGCAATCCGTCCAGCAGCAATAGAGGACCGGTAATCATGGGAGCAGAATGGATGACTTCAGCACCATGAAGAGCCAGGAGATGCAACCTTGAGAGTTCAGCCATTTCAGACTCGGGCGCGGCCAGGCGGATCAGTATCTTCCACCCCTGATTGAGCAGATGCCGCACACAGACTAGGCCATCGCCTCCATTATGCCCCTTTCCGCAATAAAGCACGATGGTACCGGGATTAGGAAAGAACTGCCCGATACATCTTGCAATCCCCTCACCCGCAATTTGCATAAGCCCCTCGGGAGTGGCCCCGTTCCGAAAAGCCAGTTCCTCGGCTGCTTTCATCTCTTGGGCTGTCACTAGCATCGAAAATGGGGCTATTGGCTATTTGGGCTATTAGACTTTTAGGATAAGCTGAAAAGAATCCCAAAGAGACTATACCTTCCACCCCGCCAACAGTCCAACAGTCCAACAGTCCTTTAGATCATTGGGATCTTCTCTCCGCGAAGGCTCAGCACCCGTAGCATGACCTCCTCGATAAGATTGTTCGGACAGGAAGCACCCGCCGTGATTCCGATCCGTGCATTGATATCCGCTTGGGGAAGCCAGGAGACTTCCGAAGAGATCTCTTTCTTCTGATGCAGATCGAAGTGACGGATCAGGTCGGCATTCTCCAGACACTCCTGGTTCTGGATAAAATAGGTCGGCACGCTCTGCTCACCCATCTCGGCCAGGTGGGTTGTGTTGGAGCTGTTATAGCCGCCGACGACGAGTAGAAGGTCGAGAGGTTGGATCAGGAGTTCTTTCAGAGCATCCTGACGCTCCTGGGTTGCCCCGCAGATCGTGTCGAAGAGTCGGAAGTTCTTATCGCTTCCATCCCGCAGAGCGATGGCCTCTTTGAGTTTTCTCTGCACTGCTTCGGTCTCTTCTCGAAGCATGGTTGTCTGGTTTGCCACGCCGATACGTTGGAGATGAAGATCGGGGTCGAGCCCCTCGGAGAACCTTCCGTCGAACTCACGCAAAAACTCCTCCCGGCTGACCCTACCCAAGATATAGTCGCAGACACGGTCGGTCTCTTCAAGATTCAGGACGATCAGGTAACGCCCGTTACCATTACCCAAAGCGCGCGAGGCCGTGGCGCGGGTCTCCTCGTGCGAGGCCTTGCCATGGATGATGGAGGTGACCTCCTCGATGGCATTCTGTCTGACCCTCTTCCAGACACTCATGACATCGCCACAGGTAGTATCGACAATCCGGCAGCCATGACGCTTGATTTCCTCAACAAGAGGAACGGTCGTCCCGAATGCAGGTACAATCACGACATCTTCCGGCCCCAGATCCTCCACATGGGGACGTCCTGACTCATCGAGAAGATTCCTGATCCCCAGGGCAGCGATCTGGGCATTCACCTCGGGATTGTGAATGATCTCGCCGATCAGAAAGAGACGGGCATCGGGAAAGACCTTCCGGGCAGCATAGGCCAGATCAATGGCCCTCTCGACGCCGTAGCAGAATCCAAACTGCTTCGCCAAGCGGAGTGTCGTCTTCCCGGCGATCAAGACGGAACCATCCGCGCGCACCCTCTCGACAAGGCTGCTGTAGTAATGATGCTCCACCTGCTCCTGCACCCGCGCCATCACCTCCGGAGTCCGGAGGTTAACTTTCGCAGAGGCTGCAGAAGGAATGCTCAAACGTTATTCCTACTGCAAGACCGCAGCCTTGATCTTTTGGAAATAACTAGGCGAAGTCATTTCCTCGTTAGGGAGGTCTGGGTCATTATAATCCTGTGGGCGGGGAGTCTTGGCGCCCAAAGTCGCATCCTCAGGCTGGGTGTTGGCAATCTTCACTGGTGTACCAACACGGGTCAGTTCCCAGAAATCTCCAGCATCATTGGCATGGAGGCGAATGCAACCGTGCGTCTTGGGCGTCGGCCAGACCCATCCCTGGTGGAAACCATAACCGGGAGCGAATTCAACCCAATAAGGCATCGGATAACCGACATACCGGCCCTTGGCGCTGCCTGCCTCACAAGGAACAATGGCATCCCTCAGTACGGCAAATCCATAGCTGCCTGAACGCTTATTTCGCTCCTTGCGGGTGACGCAGAAGTTTCCTTTGGGGGTGGACTTGGATGGCATGCCGACGCAGCAAGCCGTCACCAGAAGAGGACGGTTGCCTTCCATCACATAGACCATTTGCTTGGAGAGGGAGACCTTCACCACGACTTTGGAGGGATCCTTCGGCTTGTAGGCGGGTTGATCATAGACGGCCCGTTGATTCAGTTGGGCGCAGCCTCCGAGGAAAAGGAATGGGAGTAGTAGGATGGGAAGAAATTGCTTCATCCTCTTATGAAAACCCGAAAAGGGAAGTGTGTCAAACCGTGGACTGCTTGGCGTGGGAGATAGGCACCCTCCTCGGGGACACCGCAGAGCATCGTTCTTTTGACCTTTTGCCCAGGAAGCACTATGTTCTGTGCACAGATTGATGATTAAGGCAGACGATTTTAATTACGCGATGGAGAACACGCGCGTTGTAGTGCCTCCTGGCACTGCGATCGAGACCTATGGGCAGACCAGTTTCCGATTCCGACTCGTCACCGAACCGATGGACGAGGTCGGCACGGTTCGTCTCCGTCAGGGCATGATCCATGCGGAACGTCCCCGGATTCTCGCGCCCCATTACGTCAGCAAGCTGATCCTGGAGGGATTCGGGGAAAAAGCCCGCGACTTCGCCGGGTGGATGGAGGAGCAGAAAGACCTCCATTTTCTTCGCTACGGTTTTTCCCTGCGCAAGACCGACTACTCCGAGAATATCCTCCGGGAATCCAAGGATGAGCTTCTCGACAGACTGACGCAGCAACTCCGGCGCGATGACGATCCCATGGATACCCTCATCGAGGGGGTCGACGAGGGATGGGAGGTCTGCCTGATGAAATTCACCATGGACCTCATCCAGCGCTCTGCCGGTGGTAATCTTTCGGAATGGAAGCGTCGCGGGCTGCTCTGACGCCACCACTAATCTCATGCGAACTTTTAAAACCCTGACCCTTTTTCTTCTAGGCCTGCTGATTTTCGGATCGGCTAGCTATTTCGGCTACCAACTCTTTATCAAACCGGGGCGCTTGGAGAGGAAAGAGGAGGCCGCAGCCGTCGCGGCCACCCCGACTCCCACGCCTGATCCGGGAGCCCATGAACTCCAGCGACTGAAATCACTCCGGGCCGGCGGTGACATCATCGGCGCGCGTGACGGGTTGAAGACTTGGATCGACTCCCATCCCCAATCCCCACTCCTGAAGGAGGCACGCCAAGAGCTGGGCTCCGCAAACTTGAGCCTGCTTTTCCAACCCTCTGGGAATCCCGAGGTCATCACCTATACGGTTGTCAAAGGGGATTCGCTCGCCAAGATCGCCTCCAAGCAAAAGTCGAATGCCGAGTTCATCCAAAAAGCCAACAGCCTTACTGGGATAGGCCTCCAGATCGGCCAGCAACTCGTCATCCCCTCCCTAAAGACGTTGTTGGAACTCGACCGCAAAGCCAAGAGCCTGACACTTCTTGATAATGGAACCTTTGTGAAAGAATATTCCCTGCTCTCCTCTCCAGCGGCACCCTCGAAGACCGTACCCGCAGTGAACACGAAGATCCTCGACAAGATCGCCAACGCAGGAAGCAAAAGGGTCGCATTCGGAGACAAGGCCTACCCCCAAAGCGAGCGGATCATTCTACTGGCGGGGAATTCCTCCATTGTCGGTGTTGAGACCCCGATGGCGAGCACCGAACCACCTTCTCCTACCGTTCAGACTGGGACCAATGCGGCGCCTTCACCGACCCCATCCCCACTCCCCCTGCCTGGAGGCTATGTACTCTCCAAGTCGGACCTGCTTGAGATCTTTCCGCTCGTCTCACGCAACACTCCGATCATCATCCACTGAACCTTTTTTTCAAAGACGACAACTCCTTCTTTTCATGAACGTCCAACCCCTCGACTTTGAACTCCCGGTAGCCGATCTCGAACGCCGTGTGGCCGATCTTGCTGAGAAGCGCAGCTCCGAGGATCCCCTGCTGGTCGCCGCCCGTCAGGATCTCGAGAAGGAGCGCAAGGCCCTCTACAGCAACCTCACCCCTTGGCAGCGAGTCCAGATCGCCCGCCACGCCACACGTCCCTATTTTCTGGATTATGTCGATGCCTGCGTGTCTGACTTCGTGGAACTCCACGGTGATCGCTACTTCGGTGACGATAAGGCGATGCCCGCAGGCATCGGCCGTATCGGAGGCCACCGCTGCGTGATCATCGGCCAGCAGAAGGGTCGCGACGTGAAGGAGAATGTCCTCCGCAATTTCGGCAGCCCCCATCCGGAGGGATACCGCAAAGCCCTTCGCCTCATGAGATTGGCGGAGAAGTTCTCACTGCCTGTCCTCTGTTTCATCGACACACCCGGCGCTTATCCAGGAGTCGGTGCCGAGGAGAGGCATATCGCCGAGGCGATCGCCGTCAATCTTAGGGAGATGATGACCCTCAAAACACAGATCATCTCCCTCGTGATCGGCGAGGGAGGCAGCGGCGGGGCCCTCGGCATCGGCGTTGCGGACCGGGTCCTCATGCTGGAAAACTCCTACTACTCAGTCATCTCCCCGGAGGGATGTGCCGCCATCCTCTGGAAGCATCGCAAGCACGCTCCCGAGGCTGCAGCCGCCCTGAAACTTACCGCTGGTGATCTTCAGGAGTTCGGCTTGGTCGACGGAGTTCTCCCGGAACCTTTGGGCGGAGCACATCGCGATCCTGCGCTCATCTATGCGACAGTTACCGAGACGATTTCAGCTGTCATCACGGCCCTGAAGGAGATCCCGATGAAAAAGCTGCTGGAACAGCGCTACGACAAGTTCCGCAGCATGGGCGTCTTCTCGGAATAGTTTTTTTTACGCTTTCCTTCCCCGCCCTCACCGACGTTTGCCGCGGAGGGAGAGATCACCAGCGTGACCTCCCCGCGTGGCGGGTTTTCAGTATAGTGGGCCGCAAGTTCCGCAGGCGTGCCATGAGAATACTCCTCATGAATTTTGGTGAGCTCCCTGGAGACACAGAGACGACTTTCAGGAGCCAGGAGAACAAGATCCGTAAGGCAGGCAACTAAACGATGGGGTGATTCGAAATAGATTCCCGTCATGCCGAGTCCGATGGCACGGCGGAGTTCCGATCTCCTTCCCGAACCCGACGAGGGAAGAAAGCCTCCGAAATGAAAGGGCACAGGGGGGAGGCCGCTTCCAACAAGGGCTGTCGTGACCGCACTGGGGCCTGGGAGAACAGTGTATTCGACTTTTTCCTTGATGCATTCCCTGACCAGGCGGAAACCCGGATCGCTCACCGAGGGAGTCCCCGCATCGGTCACCAGGCACAGTTTTTCACCGCTCCCGAGACGTGCCATCAATTCAGGAAGGCGTCTCTCCTCATTATGCTCATGGAAACTGATGAGGGGCTTGCGAATCTCCAGATGGGCCAGAAGTTGGCCCGTCCGCCGCGTATCCTCGGCGATGACTCCATCACAGTAGCGCAATGCCTCGATCGCCCTCAACGTGAGGTCGCCGAGATTGCCGATCGGCGTAGCAACTAGCGTCAGGGGAGGCAATGACTTCTGGCTTGAATGTACCTCTTTTTGATCAGCTTGGTCGTTCATCCGTCCCGATTATTACCTCTACCCATCCTCTGTCTACTCCTCTCTTGGACGTTTCATCATTATCTGCCGATCCTCCCGGATCAGGCATCCTTGGATCACCTGATCCCAGGACTTCTCAGCCGAAGCCACGAATGATTAAGCCGCGTTCCCACGCGCCTTTTCATACTTCTGACTTCATCCTTTCAGATCACCATCCCTCCGAAACCTTGCTCACCAGACTCTCGGCCATGCGCTGGGCAGCGATCGGATAATTCATGTTCTGAGTGGTGACGAGGTCCGAGTTGACGAGATCGGATTCGGTGAAGAAGGGCGTGACCCCGATAGCGGTACCCTTCATCAGCTCGGCCCCGGAAACGCGGTCGATCACACGATAAGAAACCTTCAGCGTCAGTTCGAACTCCGAAGTCTGCAACACGTTGCTTGAGAAGACGCGCATCGGTTGCTTCTCCACACTCACAATCGTACCCTCGACGATGGCATCGGCTCTATCCGCGGACTCGATCTGGTAGGTTCCATCCTTCTGGAACTGCTTCACGACAGCATCAGCCGTCTGCGCCTCGAGTCTGGGAATGAGCGTTGAGTTCTTAAAGGTGTTAACCGCCAGTGTCGAGACGCGGCGCATCGGTGTCGGCTTGATCTCTCCCAGATGATAGCCGCATCCGCCAAGAGCCAGGAAAAGCGGAAAAAGAAGTAGGATTCTGAGTTTCGTCATCATGGTGCGAGAGGGGTTTTCTGCGCGGGTGTCTGCGCCGGAGGCTCCTGCAGGGGAATGGGCTGTGTATCACGCAGGTCCCCCTTCATCTTAGGCTGGCGCGCTGGCGCCTCCTCTGGGACGACATCCTTTTTCGGCGGGCCGTCATAATTCGCCAGTGCCGTCGACTCGACCTGGGCCTGAAGGCGGCGGCGCTCTGCAAGACGCTCCCCATTCTCCGGACGCTCCTGTCCCACTCGCAGCGTATCCTCACCGTACAAGGCCTTCAGCTCATCCAGACGGCTCTTTGCAGCAGTCGCCTCCTCGCTCTGCGGGAAGCGGCGGATGACATCGTTGTAATAGATCGAGGAGGCCTTGAATTCCTTATTGAAGTCGTAGAATCGGGCGACGCGCAACGTGTCGGCCGACTCCTTGGAGAACATCTTCTTCATGTTCTGTCCAGCCTGCTGGACCTTCTCGCTATTGGGGTATTGGAGAAGAAAATCCTGATAGTTGTTCTGAGCCTGCTTGAGGGCGGAAAGATCCTGGGACTTTCCGGTCATGCCGAGCAGCTGGTAGACATAGCCGACCTGATAGGCTGCGGAATCACAGGCGGCGCTGTTGGGGTACTTGTCGAGCACCCTCTGGTAGGCGGCAATCGCCTCCTGAGCCTTGCCCTGCTTTTGAAGGGCGAGACCGAGATTGAACTGAGTGATCGCGGCATGCTTGCTGTAAGGGGAGACCTTGAGGATCGCCGTGTACATCTCCTCGGCCTTCTCCATGGAGGGAGTCATTGGGATCCCGAGGAACTTCACCTTCATCCCCTTCAGGAAAGCATTCGCAATGTTGATCTGATCGGCCACCGACTCCTCGAAGTTCGGTGTCTGCGGATATTTCTTCAGCAGGGTTTCGTACTCCTTGAAGGCGGATTCGAAATTCCCATTCTTGTTAAGCTGCTTAGCCAGCTTGAACTGAGCCTCGGGAGCCTCCTTGCTCTTGGGATAGGTCTTGGCAATGAACCGGTAGGTGGCAATTGCCTTCTCCGTGTCACCCGAGGAGACGAGCGTGTCCCCCGCTGCAAGATGCTCGGCGGCCGTTCCGAAGGAAATCAGCGTGTTGGTGATTGCCTCCGACTTCACCAACCCCTCGGACTCGGCATGAAGCGAAGCAATCATCAGCATCAGCAAAACGGCCGGCAACCTCTTGAAGAGTATCCCGAATCGGGCTGGCATGATTCCGTTTTTTTTCATCCGAAGGGGAAACGCTAGAGAAGGATCCCCTCCATCGTCAAGGATGCCTGACATAAGACAGGATCACTTTGCGTTGAAGATGATGGAAAACGGTGCTGGTTCAACATTCAAAAAATCCATCTTGGGGTCAAACTTGTATTCGGGCAAGGGGATCCCTGAATGGAATTGAACCAAGGGGTATGCGATTCGCTCTGGATGCATGGTCCTCATTGGGTAGGGCTTCTTGGGCTTGCGTTCCTCAATGGTGAGAATCATGCAAAAGATACCTGCGTTGTCGCCGATCAGAATGTCGATGGGATAGGGCTGGCCACCTTTTAATGTGAACCATGGACTTCCTGCTACTAGTCTTGGTGTTGCAAAAACTTCTTTTCCGTCCAATCTCACCAGAATGATATCGTCAGCGACGCCGTGGAAGCAGTACTCCCCGCTATCCTGAGCTACGAACTGCCCCTTGTAATGGACCACCCATCTCAGGTGCTTAAACTTCTTGGTCACACTGAAGGCTTCGCACACTCCTGAACTCAGTGAAGCCGGCATGAAAATTTGGACAGCGCGTACTGAATTAGTAGAGGAATAATACCTTTTTAGAACCTCATCGTCTCAATTCTTGGACCTAAATTCCGTGATGACACTTTGCCATTATTCATCGGGGCATTCACTTCCCTCGGCTCTCTCCGCAAGATTATAAAAATGACCCACGAGCCCGCCGGCCAGCTTTCCCTTGAACCCGAAGGCGGTGAGTCCGCCCAGCGGCAACGAGGCCATACCGGCCGCCCCACTGGCACCTCCCACCCCACTGGAACCGCTCCCCAGACCTGAGGCCCCCATACCGCTCATCACCGAGGCCATGACATCGGGTCCCGTTGCATTCATCTCCATGGCTGGCAGGGCGATCGAGGCATTGGCGGCCGTCGAGGTGATCCGCTTCGAGATCGCGGGCGCCGCCGCGGCCGTCTTCTTCGACGGCTTCACCTTGTGCTCCGATGGTCCCGCGGCACTGGGAGGAGCCGCCGTGAACTTGAGCTTCTCTTTGCGGCTCTGCACTACCTGGACCACCAGGAGCATTGCCAATCCGATCAGGATCAGGTGAACCAGGATGCTCAGGATCAGGAAACTCCCGCTCCATTCCATCCAGCGCTGCCAGAGGGTTTTCCGCGGGAGGGGGGTCTCAGCTTGCGATGTCATCTGCAATGATGTTCGTCAGGTTGAGTAGTAGTATCATAAGGATGTGCCGTTTTGCTACTCATCTCCGACATTGAAGGTCACGTTCGTGATCTTGGCTGCGGCCAGGGCATTGAGCACATCGATCGTCCGGCTGTACTTGGCATGGGGATCGCTGACGATGGTGACGACAGCGGGTTGATGCGCATTGTCCGCATTCTCCTTCAATCGCATCAGCGTGGCCCTCAGCTGAGGGAGCTCGGCGCTCTGCGGGGAATCGAAGGGCTCGTCGTTGAGCGACACTTCCCCCTCGTCGGAGATGGAGATGATGGTCTCATCATTGAATTCGGTGGAGGAAGTAGTCTCCGTCGATCCGGGCAGTCTGGTGGAGAGTTCATTCTCGACCTTGACGGCCCCCGCCATGACCATGAAGAAAAGCATGATCACGAAGACGACGTCGACCATCGGCGCGATCTGGAAGCCCATCGTACCGTCTTCTTCGTTGACAAATGATTTCATCGTGGGAAATGGGACCGGGGCACGCCTAGTCGTGATTGACAGTCGAGAAGGAGATGTCGGAAATCCCCGCTTCCGCGGCCGCATTCATCGCTTGGGAGACAAAAAGAGCGGGAACATCCCGGTCTCCCCGGATCACGATCCGGAACTCGGGGTTCTGTCCGGGCTTGGAAGCCGCAACCTTATCCCCGTAGGCCTTTGCCGCCTTGAAAGGTTCAAGAAGCTCCGAACCCTTGGTGTAGAGATGATCCTGGAAATTAAAACTGCTCCGGTTCGCCTCGGGGTCCCACCGCACGTTCACGATCGCCTCGGAGCGTGAATCATCCTTCTTGACCGCCTCCGCCGCGATCGGAAGCTTGATTGTCTTGTCAACATTGAGCACCTGAGCCGAGGTGATCACCATGAAGAAAATCAGGATGACGAGCAGGACATCCACCATGGGCGCGATCTGAAAATCAGGTTCGCCTTTCTCCAGTCCTCCTCCTCCGCCTGCCATGGTTCGTTATTGGTTGGGGATGATTCTACTCGTTCTTATTCCTCTTCGCTGGCAGGAATCTCTTCCACGTTGGACACATCATCCGTGGCAATTACCATCCAGTTGGGGATATTCGCGTAGATTTCTTCTCCACTGATATGAACTCCCTCGAGGGTCGCATAGGGCATCTTGCGGAAAAGAACGTTGATGATGTCCTGGATATGGTGCAGCGCCGTGGTTGAGCGACTGCGCAGGAAATAGAACATGCCGAAGGCTGGGATGGCGATCACAAGACCGCTGGCCGTAGCGACAAGAACCTCACCGATCGCTCCTGAGAGGCTTGCGGGATCGCCGATTCCGGAACTTCCCAGCGTGCTGAATGCCTTGATCATGCCGGTGACGGTACCCAGCAGTCCGATCATCGGAGTCACGACGCCGATCACCGAGAGATAGTTGATCTGCGTCCCCATGGAGGCGCTCTCCTTGTGCATCTCCGAGATCATCCCCTCCTCGACCATGGTCTTGCCATCGCCGAGAAGGGAGATGCCGACGCGGAGGACATTGGTCAGCGGGGACTTGTTGTCACGGCAGAAGGTATAGGCACCGATGTAGTCTCCCTGCTGGAACAGGCGCTTCACCTCGGCTTCGTAGGCGGGGGGAGAGGTCTTCTTGATCGATGTGTTGCGCACTCCGTCGGTGGAAAGATAGACGGTGAGAATCGACATGATGCCGATGGGAAACATCACCCACCCACCCTCGACGATTGTCTCAAGCAGGGATTTGGAGTGGGCTGCCTTGGAATCTTTTTTGGCAGGTTCCTCAGCGGAGGTAACAGCTGTGCCGAGGCAGAAAAATGCGACGACAAGGAGCGGGAGGAGAGGGAGGCGTTTGTTCATGGATGGTTATTTGATTAGGTTAGGGATGTTGGTCGGTAAATCAAGTTTGGGGCGCTTGCAAAATCTTCTGCTTCTTACTGGCATCCGGCGCCTGTGGGGAATCGGGCCAGTCTTTCACGATATCCTCGAGGGTTTGCGAGGCACGCTTCTGATCCTTGACGCCGACATAGGCTTCGTAGGATCCCATCATCGCTGCGGGCTGGAGAAGCGCGACAGATGGATAAAAGACTTTGATGGTCAGGAAGGCACGCAGTGCTCCAGGATAGTCTTTTTTGAGAAGGAGGGCCTTACCCAGCACAAACTGAGCCAGTGCGCTGCCTTCCCCGCCTCCGATTCTGGGAAGTGCCTTGGCACCCACCAGAACAGCCTGCAGATCGGATGCGGAAAACGATGTAAAGAGCGTCCCGGAGCGAGAGAGTGATTCCATGAGGGGGGACTTCACAACCCCCATCTGGCGGGCGAGTTCGGCAGACTCGGAGTTCTTTCCTTCGGAGACCAGTGCCAGCAGGCGGAGGCGTGCCAACTCAGGCCACCAGGATCCGGGAAGATCCTTCAACTCAGTCTGCTTTGCCACAGAGTCAGAGGTCAGACTCAGCACCTCGGCGGCATACCCCTTGGCGGCTGCAGCTTTGGCTTTTACAAGTTCCGGCGGCTCGGGAAAGCTCACCTTGGCAATGCGAGCCAGAGGAATCCCCATCTCCATGGACCCCGTCCCCCCGGGCACCATCACCTTGATAAAAAACTGTTCTCCGGAACGCCTGATGGATGAGTTGAGATAAGTCTGACCGTCCGTGGTGGTCACATCCTGAGCCTTAAGCCCAGTCGTGGCCATGGAGAGAACGATCCCACAAAGCAGGAGGGGAGGTCGGAAACAACGGGCAATCATGGCTTGGGAGCAACGGCAGGGGATGAGCCAGGGGTGGAAGAGGATTGGACAGAGGGCTCTGTGGGGAGCGTCTCGAGCTTCTTCCTGGCTGCGTCTGCCTGCGGCAAAGCTGCGAGGCGCGGCTTGGAAAGCAGATCCCTAAGATCCTTGGCGGCATCCTCGGGTTTGTTCAGTTTGATGAAGGCGTCCGCTGCCTTGAGATAGGCGGGAATCACCACGGATGGGTAGCGCTGGTAGGCAACGAAGACACGCTGGTAATACTGGATGGATGCGGCGGTGTTACCCCGCTTTTCCTCAAGATCACCCAGGGAAAGAAGCGCCTTGGCGGTGATCTCCCCTCTCCACTCCTTGGTTCCGGCGACCTGTTCGAAGGTTTTTTTGGCGTCGTCGAATTTGCCTTGGGCAAGGAGAGCCTGGCCCTTCCCGTAAGTGACTTGGGAGAGCGTGGCGTCCGCGGAGGCTTTGTCGACGGCGTCACCAAACCATCGGAGGGCATCCTCGGGGTGGTTTCTTCCCAATTCCACCTGCCCCATCCCGCAATAGGCATACTCAAGCAGGTCGCTCTTCGGGAATGAGTTCATCAGCTCCTTGAAAAACCCCTCCGCCTTGTCATTGTCACCGTTTGACAGGGCGATCTGACCACACTCGGAAAGAAGCATCGCGCTGAGTTGAGTGGGCGGGGTTTCCTTGGCGATGGAGGACATGATCTCTTTCTGGCGATCGGGCTTCTTGGTGAAGGAGGCCAGTTGCCCGACGGCATAACGCAGTCGGGCCTTGGCGAGGGATGATGTGCCGGCATTTTTCTCGCTGAGATACTTCGCCAAATCCCCTTCGGCATCATAGGGGGGGAGCGGCGTGGGTGAAGGACGCGGCGTGGCTGCCTGCACGGCCTCGATGGCATTCGTTCCGGGCGCATTGGTAACGGCAACCCCCTGCGCGGCGGGCAATACGGCGGGAAGATCCTTCCGGATCAGCGGGGGGTGAGGGCGCTTGGAACAGCTCTGGGCAAGAAGCGTGAGGAGTTGCTCGACGGCATCCTGCCGGCGATCATCAATGTTCTTGAGGATATTGTCGGCAAGGTACTTCTTGGCCTCCTCGGGGTTCCCCTGCTTGATCTTGGCCTTGGAAACCCAATAGACAGCGGCAACGACCGCCGGATTTTTCGGATGGCGCTCCACAAATCTGCTGAACATATCCGCAATGTCATCCCATCGGTTCAGTTTCTGGTACTCGGTGTTGGCCTGGAAGAGGGAGTACTTGAGCAGATCGTCATTGTCGGCAAGGTTGAGCGAGTCTCGGTACGCGGCGGCCGACTCGGCGGGCATTTCCTTGGCATCGTAAGCATCCCCCTTGAGCGAGAGCACTTCGGCCTGCATCGCCTCCCCTGGATGCTTCTTGATCCACTCGTCGCAAAGCCGGGTCACCTCGTCATATTTTTTGGCGGCCTGATAGCAAAGCGCGATCCGGTAGCCGGCATCGCCGACAAAAACACCCTGCGGATACTTCTTCGTGTACTCCTGGAACGCATCAAGCGCCGGACCATAGTCTCCCAACTGGAAGGAGGAAAGAGGGATGCGATAGGTGCACTCCTCGGCGAATTTACCATCAGCAAACTTGTCCAGATATTTTTTGTAATTGGTGATGGCTTCCTTGTATTTGTCCCGCTTCTCGGGATCGGCACCCTGGGCAAACTGGCTGTTTGCCAGAAGGAACAGGGCGTCTGGGACAAGTGCCGGGGAAGCTCCCTTCTCAACGAGGGTCCCGAAAGCAGTTTCAGCCTTGGCAAAAGCCCCCGCTTCCAGCGCAAGCGACCCCTTCAGATACCCCGCCTGCGAAGCGTATTTGCCATTCGGAAATTCCGCGACATAACGGTCGAGCGCCGGCTCCGCATCATCGAGCCTGGCGAGAGAGCAGTAAGCGGCACCGATGCTGAAAAGGGCATCCTCGCGGACCACGGGGTCCTTGCAGGTTTCCAGGAGGCTTTCCCAGATGAGGATGGTCTCCCACTTCTGATCCAGTTCATCATAGGCTTTGGCCTGCCGGATGCGGATGGGAACCTCGGTGTTGGGCAGTTTGTCAAACTGATCCAGTGAGGACTTCAGCTTCTTTTCGGCGTCGGCAAGCTGCGCGTTGGCCGCATTCACCTCCATGAATGCCCTGGGATTAGTCTGCAGACTGGCCTTGTTGTCGGCGATCCTCTTCTCGATGTCGGCAATCCTCTCTCTCTGAAGATCCATCACCATCTGTTTTGGCCGGACGGCGGCGTACATCCGTAGCGCTTTCGCGCGATCCCCCTTGGTCAGCAAACCATCCCCGATTGTAACTGCCAGCATGTCAAGCTGAAGGGGATTGTCAATGAGGTTGCTGGCGGCCTGGAGCTGATCCAGCAACTTGAGCGCCTCCTCCATCTGGCCCTGCTTGGAGAGAATCTCGGTCATGGCCATGGCTGCTTGGACGGAAAGCTCGTCCTTGATCCCTCCCGCGATCATCGGACGGATGGCTTCCACGGCCTCGCTTGATTTGCCGTTCTCCGCCAGCATCGATGCCTGGGCTAGGCGCGCCCTGACTGCCAGATCTCCTGTTCCCTCGGAAGCCTTCTTGAGTGTCTGTTCTGCCTCGGATTTGCGTCCGGTCTGAGTCTGGATCTGGGAAATGGCGATGAGAGCCTTGGTCTTGTTCTTGCCGTCCGGGAACTCCTTGATGCACCGGGCATAATACTCCTCGGCCTTGGGTAGGTTTTTTTGATTGAAGTAGGTTGATCCGAGCGTGAAGAGGATGGTCTCCAAGGCCTCGCCAGTGGGTTGCGCAACCAACACCGCCTCGAAGTTCTTGGCCGCCTCATCGTATTTGCCCGACTGGAATGCGATGGCCCCCGCCTTGAAGAGCTCCTCGGGGGCAGCCTCACTCTGTGGATCTGCTGGATAGGCCGTCTCGCAAAACAGGAAACAGAGCAGGAAAAGGCTAAGCAGCCTGACCCCTCTTAAAAAAGAGGGCGAGAGTGGGTTAACAATGAGAGGGCGCTGTCTCATCACAAGTTGGACTATTTTTGTCTCCTCCCGCGCGCAAAACAAGACAGAAAAAACACTCTCTTCCAACGGTACGCTGATCTGCTATTCTTGCATCACCATCATGGTCAAGAAATCCTCCAAACCATCCAAGACTGGAAAGAAAAAAGATCCCCGCTCGATAATCTCCGAGGCCTACATGGCCACTCTCCAACAAGAGGGTCACGGCCCGGTCTCGGTTCACCGTTTTTGCGAGGACCTCGGGATCGGAGAAAAGGATTTCTATATGGCATTCCCAAATCTGGATGCTGTTGAAAAGCACTTCTGGAAAGCATGGATCGAATCGATCGTCACAGCTGTTGCCGCAGGCAAGGAGTGGCGTTCCTTCTCAGCCAAGGAACGCCACCTTGCCTTCCTCTTTGCCTTCTCGGGAGAGGCACTTGAACAGCGCTCCCTTCTGGAGCAGCGCTTTGGAAAGATCACTCTTCTTTGCAACCCTTCCTCACTTGATGGTCTGAAGAGTAGCTTGAAGGATTTTGCCGGTGATCTCATCCAGTATGGCATGGAGAAGGGGGAGATTGCCCATCGCGGAGCTCTAGGAAACTTCTATCCGGAGGTGCTCTACATCCACTGGCGCAGTGTTTTTGAGTATTTTCTCAAGGACGAGAGCCAGGGATTCGAGCGAACAGATGCCTTCATCGAAAAGACCGTGGAGTTTGCCTTTGACCTGCTCCGCACCCAGGCGATTGATTCAGCTGCCGATCTCGTGAGGTTTCTTCTTCCTCAGCTTGCTCATTTCGGGGGAAGGAATTGAAAAAAACAGTTGCCGCCCGGGAGAATAAAGCCAGCGGGAAGACTGCGAAAAAACCACCGCAGGAATCGATCCACTGTACCCCGATCAGCCGGATGGCGGCACTCGGCGGAACAGGGGCCAAGGTAGGGATCAACTACCTGAAGTATTACGGGAAACGGGCACTCTCCGGGGGAAGCAATTCCTCACTCGAAACGCATGCCCGGGAGCTGGATGAGGAGAACGCCTCCACCATCTATGATACCTTCAGCAAGCTGAAGGGTGGGCCGCTCAAGCTGGCCCAGATGCTCAGCATCGATAAAAACCTCCTCCCTCCGGCTTATGCGAACCAGTTCGTCCAGGCGCAGTATTCTGTCCCTCCCCTCTCCTACCCGCTAGTGGTGCGCACCTTCCGACGCGAGTTTGGCAAGGACCCCCTCGAGATTTTTGAAAGCTTCGGACGTGAGGCGGCTTATGGTGCCTCAATAGGCCAAGTCCACAAAGCCTCGATGGAGGGTGTGGATTACGCCGTGAAGGTCCAGTATCCAGGCGTCGCTGAGAGCCTGAAGAGCGATCTCCGGGTGGTGAAGCCCATCGCCCTTAGGATCCTGGGACTTCGGCAGCGTGATGTGGAGAAGTACTTTCAGGAGGTCGAGACCCGTCTTCTGGAAGAGACCGATTACGGGCTGGAGCTGGAACGCTCGCTCCATCTCTCCGAGGCCTCAGCCCATCTTCCGAACCTGCGTTTCCCAACTTACCATCCGGAACTCTCCTCCCGCCACATCCTGACCATGGAGTGGATCGACGGCATGCCACTCGACCGTTTCGCCGACGGTGACGCCACCCAAGCTGAGCGCGATCTTATCGGACAGGCCCTCTGGGACTTCTACAGCCATCAGGTTCATGATCTGAATCTCTTCCACGCCGATCCGCACCCAGGCAATTTCTTGGTCTCCGATAACAAGCTCTGCGTGCTGGATTTCGGCTGCACGAAGCAGATCACCCATGAGTTTTATCGAAAACTGTTCCGCTTTCTGGATCCGAACTTGCCCGAGAATCAAGCCCTCCTTGAAGAGGCCCTCCGTGATCTGGATGTCATCATTGCGAGTGATACTGGAAAGGAAATCGCCCAGATCATGATGCTCTGCCGCACCTGGCTCGATTTACTGGCACTTCCCTTCCGCTCGGATAGGTTCGACTTTGGGGATCCTGTCTTCCTTCAGTCGATCTATGATCTGGGAGAGGAGAACCGAAAGGCTGACAATCTGCGCACCATGAAGGGAGAACGGGGCTCACCAGACACAATCTACGTGAACCGTGCCTTCTTCGGCCTCTACAGCCTGCTGGGACGTCTCCGCGCCAGAGTCAATGTCGCATTGCCGGATTGGCTGATTGGGTGAAAGAATAGGCCCAATAAAGGGAAGACACAAAAAAGCCGGACCATCATGGCCCGGCTCTTCTTGAAATCGTGAAAAGCTGCTTACTTCTTGGCCGAGGATAGGCCGAGTCCCAGCCAACCCACGCCGGCAAAGATGAGCTCAATACCAAGAAAGAGGCCGAGCATATAGAGTCCGGTTGCAGGCCATTGCGAGATGATCAGTCCACCCAGAATGATGGAGATGACGGCACTGAAGAGAACCCAAGAGGCACCCTTGTGATGGCGCATCTTGAAGGCGAAGAAAATACGGAGGATACCGCCGATCAAGATGGCCCATCCTAGGAAGAGGGTGAAGGCGATAGCGGCCTTGAAGGGATGGGCGATGAAGACATAACCGGCTACTCCGTAGGCAACAGAGACAAGAGCAAACCAGAAATGGGATTTCCAATCCCCGATCGTGAAGACCTTGATCAGATGGAAGGCGCAACCGAACATCAGGATCAATCCGATGAAGGTGGCCACGGCTGCTGTAGAAACGAGCTGATCACCCAGGGCGAAGAAGCCGAGCAAGATCATGGAAAGGCCACCGGCAATAGCCCAACCGCGGGAGATGGGGGGGGTGTGAATCTGTGAGATGGGGGATGTGTTGTCCATAAGAGTTCTTCTTATGGACATCCCATCACTTACTGGCAAGGGATAATCCCAAAAACTGCATGAGGGGTTGGAGTCCTGCACCTGACACGGGGATCAGAATTTCCAAGGGCGGATGCATCGCATCCGTTACAGCAAGAACTCAGAAAACAACGAGAAGAGCCGGATATCTTTTAGAGAATCTCAGCAAGTTTTGCGCCCTTTGGGCAGCCTGCTTCCGAGTGCAAGGAGATACCCTACCTGTGTCGCGCATCGTTCCAACATGCCGGGGGCGCGGCGCCGGAGATCCTCATCGGGAATGGACTCTTCCAATGCCGAAAAAAAGGCCTGGATGCCGACTGCCCGGATTTCCTCGGCTTCGGGTCCGAGTGAACCGCAGATCGCGATCACCGGAATACCCAGTTTCGCAGCGACAGCGGCCACGCCTGCCGGCGCCTTGCCAAAGGAGGTCTGCCCGTCCAGGCGCCCTTCGCCGGTGATTACAAGATCGCAACCGGTGATCCTTCGCCCGAGTCCTATCGTGGACGTAACAAGCTCAGCACCCGGACGCATCCGGGCGTCCAGAAACGCAACCAGACCAGCTCCAAGGCCCCCGGCGGCTCCGGCACCGGGCAACCGGGCGACATTCATTCCCAAATCCCTCCGGATCACGGTTGCCAACCGCTTAAGTCCCTCATCAAGACGTTTCACCATGGTTGGACTGGCACCCTTTTGAGGACCGTAAACCGCGGAGGCGCCGCACGGACCGCACAGTGGATTGCTGACATCGCAGGCGACGAAGACGGTTACCTGTTCAAGCCTTGGATCGCGTCCGGAGACATCAATGCTGGCCAACCTCTCCAGCGCCCCACCCCCTTCATTTAATTCGCGGTTCCGAGAGTCAAAAAACTTGATGCCTAGCGCGCGGGCCATACCCATCCCCCCGTCGTTGGTCGCGCTGCCTCCGATGCCGACGAGGATCTCCTTGACCCCTTGGTCAAGGGCAGCACTGATCAGCTCTCCAGTGCCACGCGTGCTGGTAAGCATGGGGTTGCATTCGCCGGGCTTAAGAAGAGCGAGACCGCTTGCCAGTGCCATCTCGATCACCGCGGTGCGTCCGTCGCCAGAGATTCCAAAAACGGAGTTGATCATGCGTCCGACCGGATTGTGAACCCGACAGGCGATCAAGCGTCCTCGGGTAGCCTCGACGATGGCTTGGACGGTCCCGTCACCGCCGTCGGCCATCGGAATCTTCAGCACCGACGCATTGCTCAGTGCTTTCTTCAAGCCTCGTCCGATGCACTCGGCAGCCTCCGAGGCCGTCAGACTGCCTTTGAAAGCATTCGGAACAACGGCTATCTTCATGAATCCGCCGGATCCTCCAATCTTTCTGCTGCGCCTTTACTCTTCTCAAACCAGGAGAAGCAGACGGGGATGACGAAGATCGCGATCAGTGTGGAGGCCAACATTCCCCCGACCACGGTCGATCCGAGAACCCGGCGGGAGACAGCGCCCGATCCCGTCGCGATTGCAAGGGGCACGCAACCGAGGATGAAGGCAAAGGCGGTCATGAGGATCGGACGCAGACGGAGCTTGGCGGCATCCAGGGCCGCCTCGATGACCGGGCGTCCTTTCTCGACTTCATCTTTGGCGAATTCCACAATCAGAATCGCGTTCTTAGCCGCCAGACCGATCAGCATGATGAGACCGATCTGTGCATAGACATCATTGTCCATCTTTCGGAGGAAGAGCATTGCCACGGCACCAAAAACCGCGATTGGGGTGCTGAAGAGGACACTCATCGGCAACGACCAGCTCTCATACTGGGCCGCAAGGATCAGGAAGACAAAGAGTAGCGAGAGCGCGAAGATTGCACCCGGAGGGATTCCCTGTGCGGCCAGCTTCTCCTCGAAAGACATCCCGAAGTAATCAAATCCCATTCCCGGAGGCATCGTCCCTTTGAAGGTCTCCTCAAGCGCCTTCATGACCTGAGCTGTGCTCACCCCTGGAGCACCATTGATATTGATCTGGGCGCAATCGAACATATTAAAACGCATCACGAACTCAGGACCCGTGATGGACTTCACGCTCAGGAGGCTGGAAAGGGGAACCGGATCACCGCTCTTATTACGCACATAGAAGAGCGAGGCCCCCTTAGGATCGATGCGGGAGGATCCCTCGGCCTGAATGTAGCAATAATACTGCAGGTTGAACCGATTGAAGTAATTGACCGGAATACCCCCGAGGAAGGCTTGGAGCGTCGAATAGGCCTCGTGCAGATCAACCCCGAGCATCATGCACATGCCGGGATCGATCGTCATGGAAACCTGCGGCACGGAGGGAAGGTAGGTCGTCGTGACCGAACCGATCTCAGGGCGTTTTTTGATAGCCTCCATGAACTTCGACATATTGGTCGGCAGGAACGTGGGGTCAGTTCCCAGACGGTCCTCAAGAATGAAGGTTGTACCACCGGAGGTTCCGATACCGGGGATTGCTGGCGGTGGGAATGCGAAGTTGATGGCTCCCGGAATCGGGGTAATCTTCTTGTTGATCGTTTGGAGGAGACCGAAAGCATTGAGGGCGGCGCCTTTTCTCTCCTCCCAGGGCTTGAGTGTGATGAAGTAGAAGGCGCTGTAAGTATTCTGAACTCCCGAGAGAAGGTTGAATCCGACGATCGTCGTCACATGCTCTACTCCAGGGATCTTGCTGACGATTCCTGCAACCTGCTTGGAGAGATCATCAGTCCTCTGCTGTGATGAGGCATTCGGCAGTTGGGAGAAGGCATAGAGATAGCCGTTGTCCTCCTCGGGAACAAAAGATCCCGGGAGCTTCGATCCGAAGAATCCCGAGAGCAGGACCATGCCGAGCATCAGGAATCCTGCGATGAAGGTCTTGCGGAGCAGAAATCTGCAGGCGCCAATATACTTATTGCGACCTGCGTCAAAGATACGGTTGAAGCCTCTGTGGAAAGCGCCAAGCGGTCCCCCCACCTCCTTGCGGGGGCGCAGAAGCATGGCTCCAAGTGCCGGACTGAGACTCAGGGCATTGAAGGTCGAGATAATGACGGAGATCGAAATGGTGAGGGCGAACTGTTGATACAGCCCTCCAGTGATTCCGGGCAGAAAAACCGTGGGAATGAAAACCGAGGAGAGAATGAGCGCCGTGGCGACAAGCGGCCCAGTCACCTGTTCCATCGCCTTGGCGGCCGCATCCTTCGGGGAGAGCCCCTCCTCGATGTGATGCTCGATCGCCTCGACGACCACGATCGCGTCATCGACCACCAGACCGATCGCCAGCACAAGGCCAAAGAGCGAGAGTGTATTGAGCGAGAAGCCGAAGAGCGGGAAGAGGGCAAAGGTGCCGACAAGCGAGACAGGGACGGCCAGCGCCGGGATGAGGGTGGCACGCCAGTTCTGCAGGAAGATAAAGACAACGATCAGCACCAGAATCAGCGCCTCAACAAGCGTCTTCTGGATGTCGTGCATGCTGGCAGTCACGGCAAGTGTCGTATCGAGGGCTGTCTCCATTTTCAGCCCCGCAGGGAAGGACGGGATATAGGAATTCATCAACTTACGGGCCATTGCGGCGACCTGGAGAGCATTACTGCCAGGAAGTTGATAGACCGCCACGATCGTAGCGGGATGCCCGTTGAAGCGTCCTGCGAGATTGTAGGTCTGGGCACCCAGCTCCACTCGCGCAACATCCTTCACGCGGACAACCGATCCGTTATGGTCAGCCCGGATCACGATGTCCCGGAATTGATCCTCGGTGACAAGACGACCGGGAGCACGGACGGTGAAGGTCATCTGCTGTCCCGGCGGGACCGGCTCGGCACCGGTCTGACCGGAAGGGTTCACCGTATTCTGCTGGTTCACGGCTTCATACACCTCCGCCGTGGTGATGTTGAAGTTCGCTAACTTGGCTGGGTCGAGCCAGAGGCGCATCGCATAGGTACCGGCTCCGAAAACAGTGACGCTCGCAATGCCCGTGAGACGGGTCAGGGGATTGACGATGTTGACGTAGGCGTAGTTGGCAAGGAAGACCGAGTCATAGCGATCGTCGTCTGTATAGAGAGCAAAGCAGATGAGTGGCGACGGCGAGGTCTTGATGACATTGATGCCCTGTTTGACCACCTGCTGAGGGAGCTGGGACTGGGCCTGAGCCTGACGGATTTGAGTAAGGATCTGATCAGTGGTCGGGACCGTGTTATTGGCGAAAATGACATTGAGCTGGGACTGCCCGGAACTGGAGTTCAGGGAGTACATGTACTGCATATTGTCGACACCGTTGACTTGCTGCTCGATCGGCGTAGCGACCGCTTCCTTAACGGTCACGGAGTCGGCTCCTGGATAGCTGGCCTGAACCTGAATCTGCGGAGGAACGATGTTCGGGAATTGGGAGACAGGAAGACCGAGGAGACAGACAATACCTAGGATCACTGTAATAATCGCGATGACCATGGCCACGATGGGCCGGTTGATGAAAAACTTAGCCATGAAGAATTCTTCTCTGGGTTAGGAGATTAGGAAGCCGTGATTATTTGGCGGGCGCTAAAGTAGGGGAAGGTGTAGCAGATGGGATTGACCTGCTTGCACCACTCTCGTCGGCCGTTGAGGCAACGGGAGTCGGAGAGGCCCCGGCAGTCGCAGGCAGCGGCATCACGGTGCACCCATCGACCACTTTCTGTGTTCCTTGTACGACGATCTTCTCTCCGGCATCGACACCGGAAAGAATAACCGCCTCATCGCGTGTGGTCATTCCGAGATTCACATTGCGGATCGTGACCTTGTTGTCAGGCCCGACCACGGCCAGTTGATGTAGGTTCTGAATCGTGATAACGGCCGCTATGGGAACGATCAGCGCATTCTGCTGGACCCCCACAGTGGCTTTCACCCGGGCGAAGAGTCCGGGACGAAGCAGGGCCCCTGGATTAGGAAACGTCCCCTCCACCGTGATGGAGCCGGTCTGCGTGCTGATCTGGTTATTGGCGGCACGAAAGACTCCCTTCTGAGGATAGATCATGCCATCAGAGAGAATCATCTTCATTCCCACATCCTCGTCGCGCTTCTGATTTGCCGAAGCCTGAGAGGGATCCTTGAGACTTTGGCTGATAAAGCTCAGGTAATCGTCCTGCCCGACCTGAAAGACCACCTTGATGGGATCGATCGCAACAACGGTCGTGAGGGGTTGCTCGGAAGCGGAACTGACATAGGTGCCGACTTCGTAGTTGGCAAGTCCTGCCAAGCCATCGATAGGAGCCACCACCTTCGTGAAGTCGAGATTCACCTGAGCGGATTGAACAGCAGCCTGCTTGGAGGCAACCTCGCTGACCGTCGCCTGATAGTTCTGCTGCTGATTCTGAAACTCCTGAACGCTGATTACCTTGCCAGCCAGGAGGTTCTGGGCACGGACGAAATCCTGCTGAACCTTCGTCTCCTGGGCAACGGCCGTGGAGAGATTGGCCTTGGCCTGGTCAAGTGCGGCTTGGAAGGGAGCGGGATCGATCTGGAAGAGAGGCTCTCCCTGCTTCACCACGGTACCTTCCGTGTAGTAGCGCTGAATAATATTGCCGGCGACATTCGGCTTCACCAGAGCGGTCACCGTGCCCTGCAGGTTGCCAATCCACTCCTTGTGATTCGGCATGTCTTTCTGGATCACCGTTCCGAGGGTTACTGGAACCGGAGGCCGAGGACCGGCTACAGGCGCCTCCTTTTTGCAGGAGCACAGTGCGGGGAGAAGTACGGCCAGAAGGACCGGGTTCGAGGGGAAGCGTGTGGAGAAGAAATTCACGTCATTTGCTCTAACAGAGGGAGATAAGGTTGACTAGTGCGCTCTCTTGATTGATGGCGCAGGCATGCTCGGAAAATGAATTGTCAGTCTTTTTGTTCCTTCCGCACCAGCGCATCCCCAAGAGTTAGCCCAAGCCCCTCCGCAATTCTCATCACATCGATCAGCAGGCGGTGCCGGGCCTCATTTTCTGAACTTCTGGTGCTTACATCCAGATAGCCGTTAAGTTCCACCTCGACGCCGACCTTGCTCAAGCTGGCGACACGGACATCCAGACGCTTGGAGGTGAAAAGTTCGTCATTGATCATTCTTTGGCGGACGCCCTCCGTAAATGCATCAAGGTTCTCTGGGGAGGCACCGCCCGTGATCAGAATAGTCATGTTTACCAACCGATGTCGCCGAGTCCCCCGATTGTCGATCATCGACTCCACCAACTTGCTGTTGGGCACCACCATCACGCTGTCCTCCGCCGTCCGGATCCTCGTGGAGCGTATGCCCACATCCTCGACGGAGCCTTCAAACTTATCGGTCCTGATCCAGTCACCCCCCTTGAATGGACGATCGACCAGCAGCACCCCCGCACCAAAGATGTTTGAAAGCGCTTCTCTCGAGGCGAAGGCAACGGCGAGGCCACTGATTCCCAACCCGGCCAGCATGCTAGTCGTCGGGATGGAAAGGAAGTACGCGACGCTCAGCGCGGCAACCATCACAACAACGCAACGAAGAACGGCAAGCGAGATCGCCAGGAGGATGTCATCGGTGCGCGTGGGGGATTGTTTTGCCCAAGCGGTCATTAAGTTCCCGATCACGCTTAGCAAATGCCAGATCACGCAGGCGGCCCCCAAGGTGAAAAGCACCCCCAAGAACGGTACGGTGATTCGCCGAGTCGAATCCGGGATGCCCATCAACGTCGGCACAGGATACATCATAAAAATCACGATCACTATCCGGAGAGACCACAAGAGCACATGCTGATGGTTCCCCTCTGCCTTGGAGAGACGACTCAAGTGACGACAACAGGCCCTTGAAGCCACCCTCGCGATGCAGATGGCCAATGAAAGGGTAAGCAGCATGAACAGGGATTGCCAAATCTCCAAATTTGGAACCATGCCAGTCTTGAGCAGGAAAGGAACATGCCTTCCCAAAAAAGAACGCAGAGCAAAATAGGGGCTTTTGCGAATCTTGTGAAATTCGGGATCCAAGGGAGCAGGGAGGACATCTGAGGAAAAGAAGAGATCGGGTATCTTATTCATGGTCTTAGCGGTGAATTTCCACCGAGTCGCGGTTCCCGACCCCACAGGTGCTATGGTGATGGATTCTTTCCCCTTCACAAAACAGATGTATGGTTCCCTACTGGCCCCGTCGTTGGAAACGGACTGAAGGGTACTGAAACCGATCCGGTTGAGGACCTCGTAAAGACATTGGGCAGCGTGCAAACCATCGGAATTTCTGAGAAATTCCGGAAATAAACTGAGATCCAATGTTGATAGCGCCAGTTCCAAGTCACTCTGGTCACCACTCTCCATTCCTCTTTGGAAAGTCCTGAGGGCATCCCTGGGATTGCCGAGTTGCGAACAGGCATCCGAGGCCGGCGCTTGCCCCCCATGGATGGCAAGGAATGACGACCGGGCAGCCCTCATCTCATCCTGTGAGGGCATCAGAATTCTCCAGGTGCCCGCAGAATCCTGAAGCAAGGTGAGCGTCAGGCAAGCGTCGGAACCTACTTCTTTCAGCTTTATATCCAGTGAGTTTTCGTTACAGGAATCGGGAATCGATGAGAGGTGAAAGGTAGTCAGATCGACAAGTTGGAAGAGTTCTCGGACCATCCGAAGTTGCTCGATTCCAGGCATGGATGACTGAATCTTCCCAAAATCAACGGTGAGCAGTGCCTTTTCCCAGTTTTCCTCATGACCATCGAGCGCCAGATTACCGGCCCGAAGGAATGCGGCGATAGCCCCCCTGGGCGAATCAAGATTTCCCTTCAATGGACTCGGATTGGAATTCATCCGCTTACCCGTCCACCATTCCCCACTGTCATCATTACCCTCCAGAATGGAACCGTCCTGAAGAAACAGTGTGAACTTTCCGGAAAGATTTCCCTCATACCACCGCCCCATAAGCTTGGTGCCGATGGCCTTGGCCTCAATCCTGCCATGAAGCAGAGGGTACTCCCCGGTGACATTCTCACCGTCCTGTTTCATGACTAGCAACAATCCACCGGCATGCTGCTCCTCGATGCTTTTTCGATGGATCTCCCAGGATCCAGTCCAGTCTCCTGGATTGCTTTCTGGCAAGGCAGCTTCCGCACTCGGCAACTGAAATAAGGTAAGGAGTGAGGCGACGCCAACAGGGCGAAGAAAAGAGAGAAGAATTCTGATCATCGGGCAGGGATCGTCAGTACCGGCGCTCCGGTTGAGGGCGCGGCCTGCAAGCGGTAAAGCTCCATCAGGAGAGCGAAGGTGTCCTTCGAAGTGATGTCGGAATTACTTATGCTGTAGTAATGCCCCGCATATCTCACCCAGACCGAGGCGTCATTAGGGGACAAGAAGGAGGAATGGATCGTGATCTCGGGATTTTTCCTGTTCTGTCTGATTCTATTCCGATGGATTGAAGGTGTTTCCGTACTCATGGCCGCGTTGAACATCACATCCAGGAGAGAGCGGAACACAATCCTGTTCACGGGCAATATATGGTTCTTGGTCGCGATCTCAGCACCTCTTTCCCCCACCACGATATCAAGTTCGTCCTTGTCCTGGTCCGACTGGAGCGACTTCAGCCATGCCTGATAGTTCGGGTAACTCTTGGCAGCGCTACGATTGATCATTTTCCCGCCGTTTTCCGGGATGACCTTATCGATGAGAAGGTTGCCCAACTTTTCAATAGGCCACCCCGCCTTCAGAAGAAGACAGAAGGTATCCGGAGAAATCTCAGTGAGAAATTCCTGGACGTAGTTTTTCCCGTCGATTGGCGTGTAGGTAATTGTCGGCTTTGCCGAGAAATTGTATTTCAGGTCGCCGTAACCTGTGGCCACGTTGGCATTTTGTGAACTTAGCAATCCGTTGAGCCCACTTATTCCGGTAAATCCTCCGTCGGCAGTTGCCGTACTCTCATAGGACGCTGTCAGCGAGCCTGCCTGAAGAAACGAAGGAGACTCACGGTAGTGAAGGCGCACCAGATTCATCAGCATCTGCTGTGATTGGTTGAACTGGATGATTGAATTGTAAGCCATGAAATCGGATTTGATCGCGTGACTCGCCACGGCGCATCCTCCGAGAAAAACAATGCATGCGATGAGTGAAAGCCCGCAAAGATCAGAAATGCCGATCTTCAGGAAACAAATTGATAATTTCAGACGTGGCATCAGCCTATCTGGATTAACTCTTTTCTGGATGAACGCCAGTCAATCTCGCATTCAATACCATCTTGTCATTCAGTAAAGGCAACCATGCTTCATACACTTAGTTACTCGGGGAGTACTCCGAGATCTTTGTGCCCTGCAGGCCAAGTCCCGCCATCAGGCCTTTCTGCCCGAAGATAAAAGCCTTGATTCCTTGAAGGGTATAGAGCGAGGCGCTTCCGGAAACCCCTTTGTCCGCGACCACGAGGCTGGGTGAAGCCCCCAGATTGAACCCAGCAGAATTGTTCAGCCCCTTGAGATCGTCCTTCGTCATGAAGAACAGAGCGTAGGAGAATGACTGACCTCCCAACTGAGGACCGTAAGAAGCCGAGGTTGTGTTGTAATAACCGGCTGCCTGACCATTCTTCCAAAGAACACCATCCCCACGCTGACCTCCAATCATAACCGCTCCAAACTTCACCACGGTCGGGAAGAGTAAAATCGCATAGGCATGCTGCCCCAGATCACGAGCCTTGGGATTGGCAGCGTAGAGACGCTCTAAGGCAGTCTTTGAATCGGTCTGTAACTGCAGGGCACTGGCGGCATTGGCATCGGTCGCGAATAGGAAGGTAGCGAGGGCGAGGAGCAGAAGGGATTGGGAGAATTTCATCAACGATAGAGAGTGAGGCAGTGGCGGGCGAGAACAACCAAAATCACATGCATCGAGCTTAAATAAACACGATCCGAGTATCTTCCGATTTAAATAAAGAACACCGCCGCAAGCAGCGGGGTATTGGTTTTCCTGTTTTTGCTGTGACGCCCCAAGGGGCGGGGAATTTACCCTCATGATATTAAATATTGATCCCGATTTTGCTAGATCATGGCTCTAAAAGCATCACACTCGGGTTCACCTCGCTATGAAAATATTGTCCTTCCTCTCCCTGAGCACCTTCCTCTTGGTAGCGACCAGTGCTCTCCATGCCGAGACATCGGCCCGCTTGGATCCCAATGCCCTCACTCTTCTCAAACGAATGAGCGCCACCCTCTCGCAAGCAAAGAGTTTCACCTTTTACACGGATAGCATCCTCGAGATGCCTTGCGCGACCGGCCAGTTTATCACCGTGGTTTCCAAGGGTTTTGTTGCCGTCCAGCGCCCGAACAAAATCCGCGCGATCTACGAGGGAGATGCCCACGCCTTTGATTTTTTCTATGATGGAAGTTCTGTCATGGCCGCTGCCCCGCGTGAGCAGGTCTACTCGACGACCAAGGCACCCGATACGATCGACGAGATGCTTACAGGCCTCCGCAAGGAAATCGGCATTCACTTTCATATCGCTCCCCTGCTCTTCAGCAATTCCTACGAGCATCTGACACGGAATCTGCAGAGCGCCGTCATCATCGGACCCTCCTTTGTGAACGGCGTCCCCTGCGATCACCTCGCCTTCCGCTCACCCGGAGTGAATTGGGAACTCTGGATTGCCTCAGGGAAGAACGCCCTCCCCTACAGGCTGGCCGCCACATTCACTGATAAGCCGAACCTCCCGCGCAAGCTCATCGATCTCTCCGGGTGGAACCTTCATCCATGGCTCCGAGGCTCCCTCTTTTCCTTGAAGCACCCCAAGGCCTTCCAAGAAATCCCCTTCACAGCCATCGTCAAAGATGTCCGGCAAGAAGCATCCCAACAAGCAACTCAGGGTGCAAGGCACTGATAGGATTTCAACCTTCACCAGATCCTCACGATGAAAACTCTCCTGAATCTCCTTCTCGCCACTCTGCTGGGTGCCTCCGCTTTGGCACTCACCGCTTGTAGCGGAGGCTATGCCCCGGGCTATGACGGATCTCCTGCTCCTGGCTACGGCTGGATTGGACCGGCATACTACGGCGGCGTCTATTACTCTTATCCAACAGCCTATTATGCCAGCCCCTACTATCGCAACGTGAGTGCCACCTATTATGGGGCAGCGGGCACTGCTTATCACTATAACTCGGCCTATGGTTCGGGGGCTGCCTATCGCGGCCCGTACAACAGCGGCGCCTACTATGCCAACAATCGCGGCGGCTACGGCTACTCCTACGACCACACCGGTGCAGCCTATGGGGCCCGCGGAGGCTCGGCGAGTTGGAGTGATGGTAGCGGTAGTGCTACTGGGTCGCGCGGTGGCTCGGCCTCGTGGAGTCACGGTAGCGGCAGCGCTACAGGATTCCGAGGCGGCACGGCCTCTTGGAGCCGGAGATAAAGTTGCCCCTGCAGAAAGAGAATTCATCAAGAGCAAGCAAAGCTGCCTTCCTAGGCAGCTTTTATGCCTGTGAATCAATTCCGTTACTCACCATTCACCCTTCTCTCTCGGTCAAATCATCTACCAGGAAGAGCCTCTCACCGCGCATGACATAGATGATGAGGATCTCATTTTCTCGAATACGATAGAAAATTCGGAGCGGCGGGATCAGCAAATGGCGGTAGGATGTGCCACGCAATTCCTTCGGACAAGAACCCGATTCGGGAAACTCCATAAGTCTTTCCACGGATTCAAAGACACGCCTAACCAATCGCTTG
>Ga0114958_10000521_pt1 | contig 32717 bp, 43 predicted proteins | sample C_130208_EF_Meta_FD_89577 | JGI IMG/M metagenome (GOLD analysis project Ga0114958, IMG submission 89577) | Freshwater microbial communities from Lake Croche, Canada to study carbon cycling - C_130208_EF_MetaG | ecosystem: Environmental > Aquatic > Freshwater > Lake | place: Lake Croche, Canada... | reverse complement strand
TCGCGCATCAGCAGTGTTTGCGCAGATCGTAATCAAGAACATGACGGGCTACAACCATGCATCGGGTGGGACGTTCGATCGCACACCCTTGTCCATCTCCTTCTTTACCGAGCGGACATCGGTGATGATGGTTGGTAAGATTACAGATGAGTTGTTTGAACAGGTTCGCCAGAAAGTCCAGTTCGAACTGAACCGACAGGTATTTGATGCCCACGCGTGCTGAAAACGAATCCAAGCTTCGCCAACCATTGCAGCTCATCCAAAATGTTCGCCTTCTGCTGCAAGCGTTCTAAGACTGCCCCTGAGCACCCCATCTTCGACACCCCCACTGTTCCCCTCAACTACTGTGAGTGGTGTGAGAATGACCTCGACACCTGCATCGCGTACACCCTCAACACTCTCAATGCGAACACTAAGAATCCCCACGTCTATCGCATCGGACAGTGCTGCGTTGACTCTGGCGAGCTGACGAGTTACGTGTCCGACTTCAATGTGGAGTGGGGCTTCGATCCTCAAGCCTATCTAGATCCCATCGTAACGCACTGGAATGTCTCGCATATGTTCGAGGAGGCCAAGGCTCGTCACTACGACGGTGACCGTGAGGGTGCTCGCGGTATGTTCCGATCTGCGTGGCGCACCTACAAGAAGCTCACCGAGGAGGAGAAGAAGCTGGTGGTGAAGTAGTCGCTGTCCGTTAGGACAGCCCACACTCCCCGCGAAAACGAAACCACACAACCTAATTTATTTTCCATTCAAATGAAGCCTATGACTCGTGCTCAATTGCAGAATGCGCCCGCCGACCTCGTTGCTGCAAAGGAGAGGGCAGCGATTCGCCAACAGGAGGTCAATGGTCAATTGTGGGCCGAGTGGGTCTATAAGCGAGTTCGAGAGACCGCTGAGCAGGGCCTGCTTGAATACCGAGCCGTTTGCCCAGAAACTGTGACGTCGGTTGGGTATTCGTACGGCGTGAAACTACTCATTCAATGGTTTCCAGATTCAGAAGTAACTACGGTCATCTCTGGCGCTCTGAAGAACAACGCACATACATCCGTTCGGATTAGCTGGGCCGACAGACCGGTTACGTTCGACCGCGAACAACGTAGACATGAAAAGGAGACGAGCTGGTAACTTCAACGAGGCGGAAATGGTTGTGGGTCACCGATATCCTCTTGACTACGTTGTACAATAACGACTTGTGGTTCTGTAACTGGAGGAAGAGGTGATCGAAGTCTACAAACGCAAACAAGGATAAACATACTAAGAAACGCAGCGACGCCTATTACAGCGGCACCTGGATCCATTAGTTTTTCATTATGGGAAAGTGTAAATGGACCTCTATGATTGGAGTTTCCGTGCGATTCTGATTGAAACTCGACATGTCGAACGCCATGATCGAATGGCGAAGTTCTACTGGAAACTACTCGACAGTCGATGCGTGGACTGTCCGTATCGACACCGCTACGATCTCGCAGTCAACATGCGATATGCTGCACGTCAGAGGTTGAAGTACGCACAATGGGTGAACGACCGACGTGGGAATGTAAGTGGGTTAGGTGCTTCCGACCGTGAAGGAGTATGTCGCGTTTTCTACACATCGGGGCAAAAGTCATTCATGTTCCATCGGTAATGCAGATCTTCGTGGGTCAGAACTATAACTGTAATTCAGTAATCACCATCAGATATCATAATGAGAAGACCGAAGCGATTGAATACCCACAAGGCAAGTGGGCAGACTGCGACAAGGACGTTGAACGCCTCATGAAGTGTATGACGGTGGTTGCAGACGTGTTGTCTGTGATTCCGGAGAAAGAGCCGGAACAAATGAAGTAAAATCCGAAAACGGATCCGCATTTCGCAGGCAAATTGGTAGCGTCGGCGAACAAAATGGCTTTCCTCGATGCTTTCCTCCGCGCAAATGAGTGTAAGGGACTTCAACATGGCGAGAACCACCAGATTTGGTGGGTGCCCGTCAAACTCTTCAACAAACTTCCGATCAAGCAGTGGAAGTTCAACCGGCCTCCCGATACGGATCGGATTGCCGAAATTCACCAACACATCGTTAAGGCCAAACGTGTGGATGGCATCATCTACCTCGCAGATGTCGGAACAGACACTGTATGTTACGAATCAAATCACCGCCGTGAAGCCCTCAAGGGCGTCGAGGAGTGCGCGGATATCCTGGTTGACATCATGTGGAACGCCACTGATGAAGATGTGAAGCAGGAGTTCTTCCGCCTGAACAAGTGCGTGCCCGTTCCGGACTTGTATGTGTCGAAGGACGTAATCGTGGATGCAGCCGAGCTCGTCGCGGCTCGTGACGCCTTCTGTAAGAAGTATTCGGCGCTGAAGTCGACCAGCGCCAACCCGCACCGGCCCGGGTTCAATCCAGAGGGAGTCCTCAACGACTTCCTAGACATCACGAAGATCCACAAGATCACTGTGGACGAACTGATGAAGCGCCTGGACAAGGTGAACGATGAGATGGCTACGCGCAACCGCAGGAAGCTGACGCAGAATGTCATCGAGAAGTGCGAGAGGACCGGGTTGTGGCTCTTCGCATGGGAGAAGCGTCTGAACGTGCGGGATTTCGCGTAGAAAACGGAAAGTCCCAACCTCAAAATTTTTAACTTCAAGATGGATGAAATCACTCTCTTGCGGAGTAAACTGGCGGAACTCGAATCAAAACTTGAAGAGGCTAATCAGCGCAAGATGCCGTCAATCACGAACGAGTGGATAGTAACTGAATGTAGAAAGAGTGTGAATAAGATTGATCGGGCGCGCCAGCTATATCTCGACAAGCATAAGGTAGCGCTTGCTGCAGCCGAAGAGCGAATTATGGATTGCAAACTGATCATTCCACCCAATGAATCAATCATGACCCCGTTATCCCGCCAGATTCAGTCAAACCCCAAAGGACCGTGGCGGGTGTCTTATCAGTTGTGGGATAGTGGTGGGAGTAATTTGGGTATATCCGAAGAAGGCGTTTTCGCCAGCGAGTTTGTAAAAAAGATGGTGAAGAAGTATCATTCGGAGATGCTGAAGACTACGTTCCCAACTGCAACATGGGAATGTAGTGGACAAGGACCGATTCAACTATGGGTTACCTTTCCAGAGCCACATGATTCGATGGATGAATATAAACAGCCGTTACTTCAGTGTACCGATATTTGAACGATAACTATAATGTACACCATCGTATCCTCCATCACGAAGAGGTATTCGACTGCAGATGATGTCTTTTTAAACTTCGTTGAGAAGCGCACGAATCTCGCCAAACAGGGTTGGGTCCCGCATGGAGAGGTTATGTATTACAAGAATGGCGTCAGTCAGGCCATGGTATTTGGTGATCCGGATCTAACGGATCTTACGCGCGTCTTTTTACATGGGTCACCGACGCCTCAACTACCCAAGTTCTGTATCGGAGGCGAAGGGTTTATGGGAAAGTATGTTGATATCACTCACGACTGAAAACGGTTTTCGCTTTAATAGATAGAACTTGAAGTAGCCAAAATGCCTCCGAAGAAGCAGCCTACGAAGACCATCGTTACAGAACGCGTCATCACCGTCAAGGAGACAAGAAATGAGTATCAAAAGCCAAAGCCAAAGCCACGTGGTGGTGCATGCCATCGTTGTGGTCGCACCAGCCACTGGATCGCTGACTGCTATGCGAGGACAGACACAGATGGAAATGAACTAGATTCAGATGACGACTAACCCTTCAACCCCCTCTCCCGCAGCTCACGTTGCTGCTTCCGAAGCTCGGCGTTCAGTGCGCGTCGAGTAGGATTCCGAAGCACCTTAAACAGATGATGATGTTCCCGCAAATACTCACTCTTTTTCATTCGAATGGTCTTGTTGCGATGACTCCCTCCTGAAATTGATCGAAGACCGAGTCCCGGTTTACTTTCAATAACGTCTGGATAGTTCTTCTCGAGAACAGGGTTAATCTCTTCCTCGTCTGCCCATTTTTCAGCCATCTCTTCAGCCACGCATTTAACTACAAAGTCTGTAAGGGGCATTGTTGATGTCTTCTGATCATCGTCTACAAGTATTACCCGACGTCCGTGGAAGTATGGACTAACCGCCGTAGCTACAAGCTGGAAAACTTCTTCAACCGTAAATGTCCTCTCCATTACTTATCCCCAAGATTACTTCAACGCACGCACCGACAGGATGTATAGGAACAGTGCATTCACCACGCCCAGAATCAGGGCAGGGGCTGAACGCAGGAACAGCGCAAAGCCACGCTTGGGCGATACGGACATCACGTAGATCTCCATGAGAACCACAATGCCGGCCGAGATCGCGACCAGCCAGAAGATCACATAGTAATACGTCTCGATCGTATCATTCGACACCTTCTTCGTTAACTCCGATTCGTTCATTTACTTATGACGGCGACGTGTTTTCCGGCGGCGACCTCCCCGCGCACCAGAATACCATGTTTCGAACTGGTTTGGGCTGGTTGTCTTGAACCCCTTTGTCTTCATGGACTCGTCGCTGTAAAACGTCCCATTGGTCAGCACCAATATCTCTTCGCCATCTGCGAGTAATTCTGTAAGCCGTTCTTTAATTTGAGGCCAATACTGATCTAGGGTATAGTCCTTGTCCTTTCGAATCATATTGTTACCGATCATAGTTCGCACCTCTTCCTTGACTTTGTCCGTAAGCGTAAACGTAATACTCCTTGTGCTTAACCATTTAGCATTCACAAGATGTATCGTGAACAAATTACCGACCTTCTGCGACGATTCCCAATCATGTTCTACAAACGATTCAGCCATACCCTTGTCGGGACTGGTAGACACAAATGGACTTCTAGTGTCGATCACGATGTCCTTTTTAGCCTGGCCTCGATACACGACCCTACTCGTGGTTGAACCATGCTTTTGGATGATCTCGCCGATCTTGCTTGTATCGCAGTTGTAGTAGATAGCAATATAACAGAGCATTGCCGCTTCTTCTTGCGGTGTAAGGTCCATTACTTCCTTTGATGAAGTTTTTCACGCAAATCAGTATCGTGCTTCGGGTTTCCGTCCAGGAACGAGTAGACCCGAGCCATTGCCCATTGCTCCTTACTCAATTTCCGGCTATATGGTGCATTCACGTTCTTCTTGAACGTGCCCTTCATTCGCACGGATCTGGGATTGGTCTTGTATGCCCCGATTCCTCGATCGTAAACCTGTTGAAGAATTGAACGCGAAACCTTTGACTTCTTGGCCAACTCACCCAGCGAGTATCCGCGAACCGTCATGTGGTGCTTGCGGAGAAACCGCTGCCTGTGGGTGATCATTGTTTAGGAATGGGATATGATTTGACCCTGTTCTAAAAATAGTTAACTACAAATAAATGGCCGTTAAGTCTGAAGGATTGAAGTTCAAGTATTCTCTGTACTCGGCTCTTGCGTTCTTTCTTGTGGCGAATCCGGTGACCTTTCGCTTCGTGAATTCATTGATTCCGGGTGTCGCAACCAATGGATGCCCTACGGCGTTTGGGTTCATGCTTCATAGTTTAGTGTTCTTCGGTGTTCTTTATGGTTTAATGAGTCTGCCGCCCGATCGTGAATGACGACGCGTATAGCAGTTCTTATACGGACGGCAGCTGGCCTTCTGCGTGAACCCCATGCGACGGCACGGCGTCTTCTTGCAGTACTTCTTCGACATCAGACGAGGGCGCCTGAACGTGCGCTTCATTATTTACGAGCAAGATAGTTCTACCAACTAATGCCCTCTGCTACAGAGTTGCGGGCATTATTTGATGATCATGCGAGACTGGATGGGTTCATTACGAAACTGGTAGAGCAGGTTGAATCAGTGGCGAAGTTCGGTGAACGCGATTTATATTTTACCATTCCCGACGGCCTCGAACGATCGGTGGTTGAGGCCGAACTACGCAAGACGTTCCCCGGATGCCGTCTTATCCGAGCTTGGTTCACGCGGTACTATACATTGAGTTGGGCGTAAAGCGTCCTCTATACTCTTCCTGTCCTTCTCGGCCTGCACGTGCTGGCCACATCCATACTCAATCACCTGTGTCGGGCGGTCATTGATATAGAACAGTGTGATTTTGGAGTTAGTCAAATGGTCGGCTCCCAGCCAAACACCATGCAACCCCGAAAGTTCAACCCTTCGTCCTGCAACCTGAACTACGCGCGACATGCTGTTTATATATACCTAACTTTCCGATGGCGACGAGTTTTACGGACCCGACGCTTGGACTTCTTCGACTTGCGGGTCTTGCGTCGGCGACCACCGGGCACACGAACTGGTTCTGCACCTGCTAGTTTCTCACGCAGATACATTAGTGCTTCCTCTAAAGAGCTTTTAATCACCGCGTCCTGGTAACGAGGCTCGTGGTTCTTCACATCCTCTACCAGTTCCTTTGCCGTTTCACCCTTCTCGCCTGTAAAGGTTGAAGGATCATCATCACCCAGCGCTAGAATATCATCTCTGACGTTATCGAGCTCTCCGCCTTGAGCCTGAAGGAGATGTGCCTCGATAGCGTCTAGTCTGGCCATCGTCAGTGGGTTTCGTGCTGGTGCCGCCATTACTTATGCCGGCGACGAGTTTTCTTCGCACGACGTTTGGACTTCTTTGTGCGACGACCGGTTCCTGCTAATTTACCAGTTGAATCTCGTAATAGAAATCCCCTATTTGCAGATGCAAGGTATGCGTCTTTGTATGCTCTGCATAACTCATCATCGCTAATATTGTTAGGAGGTTCATCCTTGTTGTAAGAAGACTGTAACCGGGCTTTTGCATTCGCCGTTTCCTCTGCACTAACGGGTATATTCCTATCAATCTTACCACAAACCCTTTCAAGATATTCTACTTTACCTCCCCATTCTTGTATGATGCCAAACGGGGACATTCCTTTTGAACTCATCATCTTATCAAATCGACCCCAGATTGGAAAATAATATTCAATGCCCTCCCTGAATCCACGTTCTTGCTGCTCCTGTAATTGTTTCCGATCTCGCTCTGGTTTCTCTTGCTGCTCCCTAATCTCATCTCTGGCGGCTTTACGAAGGGCTATACCTGGATACATTTCTCGCATTCGCCTATTGTAATCCTCGGTATCAGCTGGTCTATCTTCACGTGGAGGGGGGAAGATTGGTATAGCCTGTGGCGGTGCGTTGCGTATTTCTTCTACGTCTAATTCTGCGTCACTCATCTGGTAATGAATGGGGGGATATTTGGGAGGAGGAGGGGGTTTAGGCCCTCCTGGCTTGCGAGCTGGCTGACGCGTCCTCGTCATTATTACACGCTCCGAATATACTCCCATTGGAGGTACTGACATATCTTCTGCCAAATGAAGTCATGAGCAATCAGGCGGTCACGCGACTTCAACAACGGAAAGTAGACCTTGTACTCATCCAAGTCCAGCAGCTCGAAGAACTTGTACAAAATGTAGGAGTACGACAAGAAGTTCGTGCGGTCGTTCGGGCAATACAGCAAGAACGGGGCTTGAATCTCCTGGAACATCGCACGGATCTTCTCCTCAATCTCCGGCGTGATGGTCGGGGGCGGATTGCCGTTCAACCGCGACAGAATATGAGCGGCATGCTCGTAGTACTTCGACCTCCCAAGCTTCTTCAGAATCTCACGAATCTCCTTCTCCGTCAGATCAGCAATATTGTTGATACGACGCTTGCGGATTTCAAGCACAACCTCGTTCATCACCTCCTCTGGAATCATCGTCGACTCCTTCGCCTGAAACTGGTTCAGAATCTCATTGAGGTGGTTGATCTTCTTGTACGCGTAGTTGTTCCGCTCCTTCGGAGGATCACGGAACGAAGGGAAGTCAGACACGACAAGCGAATACTCCTCAGACCCGCACTTCGGACAGACAAGGATTCCCTCCGAACTGATCTCTTCGCGGGCAACATTACATGCGTTGCAGTGTTCCGTCATCTGCTGCGTGACCTCCGGTGCATTTCCCAGTTTCATTCGCGCAACGTACTCATCAAACATCTGCTTCTTGGTCATACCTGCTTCCACTGGAGCTGCGGCCGAGAAGAACTTCATGAACGTGGTCGTATCCTTGGCCTGCGTGGTCTGCGTTGGGCGATTGTAGTAGTCCATGAGGATGTCCATGTTTTTCATGTAATAGTCCTCCACTGGATTCGCCTTCGACAGTTCCTCCTCAATCTCACGAATACGCGCTTCCCACGTGCTACACGTCACAACATCCGCAATCTCCCCTGAAGTGCGGAGCTGCTCTAGACGTACTCTCAACCCCTCAGCCTCCTGTTTCAACTCTTCAGTGTGCGTCTTCGAGTCCCGCAATCCGGTCACAATGTCCTGATGGACAGAATCAAGAGTTCCCATCGACGTTGCTTCGGTATCCCGTGTCTTCCTGACTCGGAACACGTCCATATAGTTCGTCCTTCACCTGTTTCATGAAAGCAGAATTATCGCAAATAATGGGTCGTTGCTTGCGAACTGCAGACAGCAATGTGTTAAAGTCAATGCCGAAGTTCTTGGACACGAACGTCAGAATCAAATACGCTGACCGATTCACGCCTGCCTTACAGTGAACGAAGACGGTTCCGTTGGTCGACCGTAGAAACAGGCGCATCCAGTTCTCAAACTCCGGATACCAATCAAGAATGCGCACAGCCAAACTGTCGAGTGCATGAAGTTCGGCATACTGACCTGGGTGACGTTTCCTCCACCACTCTGGACAATCGTCGGCAAATGCGCAATTGACCACGTGGGTAATGTTGTATTTGGCTGCAAAGAGGGGAGTCAGTTGGTTTCCCGCTCCGAGTAGAATGCGAGGGTAAACCCAAGCAGGCTGAACCTGCATTGTATATCTAGGCATTTATCCGAGAAAGCTTGTAATAACTACGTTAACAAAATGCCCAAGAACAACCGACGCTGCGGCAATGACTCCAGCTCCCTGGTAGCTGACCACGCCATTCGAAGTGTAGGCTGACGGGATGTACTGGAGCAGAAGGTTGCGAGGTGTGGCCAACGACAGCACAAAGGTCGCTACGAAGAAGGACACGTACATCTGGAGGTTGCGAAACATGAACGCCATCGCCGGAAGCGTAGGCTTGAACGACGGCATAGGTGTAGAACTCGGGGGAGGCCCACTCGCCTCAGGATACACGGGGGGAGCCGACTGCGGACCCTGGGGACTCGGAAGCAGAGCGTCGAGAGATGTAGCACCCTCCATTGTTTATGAGGAAGACGGGATTTCACATTGCGCATCTTCCACGCGGTAGCGATAGCACTTTCCGTCCACCTTGACCACTCGGTTCATCGTTTCCTTCACGGGAACAGCCAGCGTCTTGATGACGCCATACTCACGGTGAAACACCAGCACAGCTAGTCCGAGTCCAATGATGAAGGAGAAGAAGGGAGCTCCTCGGTCAAGAACATGTGTGATGGGTACCGTGAACTTCATTACTTAGATGCGAGGAGATTCAGTGAATCGGGTTCCGCCGTGCACGGCACTTCGGTCGCCTCAAAGCGAACACATCCTGTTTCAGTGTGAAAGACCTCGGGGCTTCCTGGATGAGGAACGCCCGATGTTTTCCGCGTAGGTGGGATAAAGACTGACCCCAAAATCAGTCCAGTAAGAACCCCGGCAATGAGCCAACGGACCTCAATCATTACTACTTAGTCATAAGAGTTTTAACCACTGTGAACCAAATCAGAAACTGGAAGAAGAAGGAGCTGACCGGCGTGAGAGCGGCGAGAAATGCGAAGATGAACTTAAAGGTCCATCCGGGTTCAACAGGTGGCTTGAAGAACTTCGATAACGGCTCCTCGGCCATCTCGCCATAGTAGAACATGATGTAGATACCCAGCACGATGTATTTCCCTAGAATGCCGTAGTCGTCGTCGATGATAATGCTAATCTTCCCAGCGTTGTAGGAGCCCTGAAGAAAGGCCCACTGCTTGTAGGACCAGAGTACGATGAGAGCCCACGCAACTACAAATACGAAGAGGAACTGCCCCTTTGCCGCAGTGAGTCCGACACTCCACAAGACATCGCCCGGCTTCTGCACAAACTTACCAAAGGCCGTCCGCTCACCAAGGTTAACCGATTCGGTAATCGCATAATCCACAGTGTGATACGCTTCTGCTGCATCCGTATAGGTAATCGTCAGACGAGGCGGAGTCAGCTTCAGGGAGTCAGCATCCTTCGCAACCGAGATACGATGGTCCTTGCGCAGGTCATCGTCCATCTTCTGAACAGGAAAGTCAATCGCACCGTAGTTGGTGCTCTGTTCTGTTAAGACGTAGTCCTTTACGTCGATGTCTTGTGACCCGACCACGTAGTTGGCGGTCATTATCAGAATGTCGCCCATTGTTAAGAAGCAAACACGAGATTTGCGATACCGCTCACGATGCGCAAGTAGTTAATCGACTCAACGTAGACTCCAACCGAATACGTGTAGGTGAAGATGATGTTGTTATTCGCAACTGTCTGAACAACGGAGAGAAGCTGATCGGAGGGAAACAACAGCGACCCATCTGGATTTGTCGCCAACGGGTTGGAAATCACAACCGGGTTTTGACTCAATGCTGTCGACTTGAGGATACAGACCACCGACTGAGAACTGGACCCAACAGCAGTTGGAGTGGGCTGCTGAAGGGATACGCGCAATACAATCTTGTTGAACATGCTTGCGTTCAGGGCTCCACTTGGCTGATACTGGTCATTGTTCAGCGCAAATGAGTACATGTAGAGCCCGGGAAGCGTGGAAGGCTGCTCGCCGGTTGTGTGCTTGTATTGCTGGACCAATGAGAAGTACTGCGTTGGCTTTGTTGTGAACCGCTCATTGCCGTCCATCAAGAGCACGCCGTCGGTGATGACCTCCCGTGGCGAAACGGATGAGAGTTGATACTGACCCGACGTATACAACAAGTCACCAACGTTCGAAGTGATCCCCGAGAAGGGAGCACGATCCGAACTCGCCCAGTTTGTGTAGTTATCCCAATCATTCGTTAACATCTTATCGGACCGTTGTGCAGAGAACACCATGCGAGTGACCATGTTGAACATGGGAATCTCGATATCAGAGTTTGCTCCATATTGCCCTTCCTTCACAGTGCGTCGGACCTGTTTGACCAAGAACGTCTGATCAGCTGCTGCGAGTTGATTCATCTCCATATCGGTGAGATAGATGAAGTTGCCCTCTAGGTAGGGATTCGCGTAAAATGACGTCACGGTCGGTGTTGATGATGTACCAGTTGCCGATGGTGCGCTTAAGAACAGTCCGATCGGATAATTGCCTGTAGGCTGAATGCGCTGGCCATACGTCGCACTTGTCGGTGCAACATCAATCACGGTATAGAGCTGGTTCAGAGGCCGCAATGTTACGTTGATGAAGACCTCGGAGTTCTGGAGCGACACGAGAGGCAGGGCCAGTCCAGGGTTCTCGCAGAACCAAAAATGAAGGGGGACTACAAGCTGTCGGCCGCGGATCGAAGGCTCTGGAGTCGTGGTAAACGGCATAACAGTTGGAAGGGATGCGGGGGTTACTGCGTGGGGATACTGATTTGCCCGGTCATATGCGTTTGCCGGGTCATACATATCAGGAACATTGCCCACCATCTGGTTCACCACGCGGCGCTTCGCTGTATCGTGGGTCAAGTAGGAATACATCTTCAGCCACTCGCCCGTAAATGACTGAACCGTAACGTTGTTCATCACGATGTCCACGTGATCAATCAAGTTGTATCCAATGTTCTTGATCCACTGGAACTCATACCCAACCGCGCTGCACCGAGGATCGTATCCAGAAGGTGGAGTTTGACTCTGGGTCAGTGCGACCATCGGCGACCAAATATCCGGAAGGGTGATCATCAAATAGGTATCGTGGAGAAGTTGCGCATACCGATCGATTCGACAGCTCAGCGTGCGAGTCTGGGTCGCGTTAAAGTCGAGTTTCGACGAGGAAAAGTCCATACGAATCGACTCCATTGCGAAGTTGGTATACCTGCGATAGACAGCTCTGAAATGGGTCATCGATGGATTCCCATTAAGGATCTGGTTCTGAGCGCCGACCTGGGTCAGTTGAATGAGGCCGCCCGGCATTTGTATTAACGCACATTGATTGTTTAGATTAAAGAACCAGCAAGAGGTGTTGCATTAGTAGGACAATTCACACAATCGCTGATGGTCGGACGTACGCCTCGTGTTGCATATGCCGGTCCTGGCGTTGTTCCTGCTGCGAGGCTAAGAACCTGGGGATACGGTACCTTGTTGTACTGCGTTTCCTTGTTGGCCAATACGGACAAATAGACATAATTGTACTTGCGGTGAGCAGGTGGGGGAGCAGTTGCGAATGTGGCCGCAACAACCCGGCGCTTTTGCGCGGTCAAATAATCTTGAGCAGAGTTCACCTGCATCCTATTTATACAGATGGGAGAGAATACACTCAAATGAGGTTCGTTCTCGTTAGCACTCACGTCGATCAGACAACTGGGTATTCGAAGGTCGTTTCCAATCTCCTGTCCCAGTGTGCCGCATTGGCCCCAAAGGTGAAGACGTTTCACTTTGGATTTCAGCGTCACCCCGAGAAGAAGAACATTCGCAAGGTGCCCGATGGTATCGTGGCCTACGATGCAGCGGCAAATGAGGACCCGAAGGAGGAGGGCTTTGGGTTCAACAAGATTCATGAGTATATCGAGATGGTCGGTCCCGATGTGGTCATGATCTACAATGACCCGATGATCATTGCGCGGTTCATCCAGTCGATGAAGTACAAGAAGGGTGAAACACCATACAAGCTGTGGCTCTATGTGGACCAGGTCTACAAGGGTATCAATCCTCAGCTGATGGATGAGCTCAACAAGGCGGCCGACAAGGTGTATTGCTTTACGGATTCATGGGCCAAGACCTACACCGAGTATGGTGCGAATATCCCTCTGCCGAAGATCATCGAGCATGCTGTGGACTCGACGATCTTCTCGAAGCTGACCCTCGCACAACGCGCAATTCTGCGTAAGAACGTGGGTCTTCCGACGGAGGCAATCGTGTTCCTCAATGCGAACAGGAACAGCCAGCGCAAGCGCCAGGATCTGACGATTCAGGGATTCGTTGAGCTACTGCGTCGTCACCCAGACAAGCCGCTGTGGCTTCTCATGGTGACTGCGGTGGATCCTCAGAAGGGTGCGTATTACGACATTCAGCGTATCTTTGCGAATGAGATTACTCGGGCGGGTCTGGACATCAACGTGTACGGCAAGCGAATGGCGATCGTTGATACTGCACCGCCGAACACGCTGAGCGATGACGGTATCAACCAGATCTACAACATGTCTGATATCGGCATCAACACGTCGGACGGCGAGGGCTTCGGACTGTGTCAGCTTGAGCACCTGTACACGGGCGCACCTCAGGTCATCACCGATGTCGGATCGTATCGCTCATTCCTCCCGTCGACGGTCGCAACGTATATCCGTCCGGGTCCGGTCGTGTATTCGGCCGCAGGTATGCCGCTAGGCCTGTATGCACCCACGTTCAACCCCGATGATGTTGCCTCTGCAATGGAGGCGACCGTTGAGAAGTATGCGACGATGCGCGCAGCGATCGATGACGTGAAGTTCAAGACCTGGTCCGACGTGTGCTCTTCTTGGCTCGACGACCTTAAGACAGCCAGTACTTAATCTGCGTTTCGGAGATCTTCGTCCCGATGCGCAGTAAACGCTGATTGTCCTCAAACGCCTGACCATCAAAAATCTCCTTGGAATCGGGATCCATGAAATACACGATATCCTTGATCTTCAGTTTCTGCAGACGGCGCTTCTTGCGCGTCATGTTACGCAGATAGGTTTCATCAAGGTCGTCTGCCTTGATATTCGGCTTGAACGCCAAGTCCTCACCGGTTGCCGTGGTGTCGAACCGCATACAGGAGATCTGTGGCTTCTCGCGCGAGTGGAGTTTGCGATGAACCTCGCAGTCAACCGCAGACTGCTTCAACAGCACACTAATCCTCTGATTGACCTTGTCCTTCTCATACACCTTCTCATACAGGTATTCATCTGTGGACATAAACGTTTCCACAGGCGGCTCACCTTCATACCGTTTCATCTCCATATCCGCCTTACGCACGGCCACAACGTTAGGACCTTCGGCACTCTTGGACTGTGCAGGTGAAATCACCGACAGGTAGAAACTGACGCGAACCGTGCGCTGGTCCATGGGCAGAGTCGCATGAGAGCAGATACGAATCGCACGTCCAATGACCTGGTCGTGACGCGCAGGAGTCCAGTGCGGCTCCATGATGTGGACGTGACGGACATTCGCTAGCGTAATACCCTCAGCGCCTGACGAGGTAGCCATCAGCATGCAGAGCAGCTTCTTTCCGCGCTTCTCAATGCTCGTCTTCAAGCTGGGTGGGAAATTGGACTCATATCGGGCATTGATGATCTGGCGCATCATCTCACGCTGTTCTTCCTTCTCTTCGCCGGAGAAGAAGGCGTATGCGGGTTTGTCTTCCATCTCATCCTCCTGCCACTGTCCGTTCTTGTTGGTGATCTTGTATGGTTGCCACCCGTTCGCATCGAGGATCGCAGCAAACACACCAAGTCCCTCAAGCTGGCGGTATTGCGAATAGATGAACTGATTAGGCCACTCAGGCTGTGACTTCCGCGTGGCCTCGATGTTGGTCAGCATACGGAGCAACTTGGGACTGTAGGCTTCCAATGCTTTGGTGGAGAGATACTTGGTCGGTTGCGCCCTCAGAGCGGCCAGAATCTCCGGCTTATCGGGCACGTCTGTTTCCTTCACCACGTCGTTATACTCCTTCTCCACCTTCTTGGTGATTGCCTTCAGCTCAGGAGGCACAGCGAAGTTACAGGCCAACCTAGAAATCACGCGGTACGAACCACCATCGTCATTCATACTCAGTGCCTTCTTCGCATCCATCTTGATTTCCTGGAAGCGGACATCGAGATACTGGACGAACTGCTCAGAACTCATGTTCACTTTTTCCAACATCTTCTCATCCTCCACTCGTTTAGGAATCAGACGCTCATCTGCACCCTTGAAGTAGCTCACCAGACCCTGAATACGCTTGGAGAACAGCAGTGGGTTCTTGATGTTCAGACCATCGAGGAACATGTTCGCAAACTCCTCGAACTTGGTGGGCAAGCACTCCAGGTCTTCGGACGTCACGCGGTCAACGGCAATCTCTGCGCCCACATCAGCCTGAAACTTGGTGGCCCAAGACTGCACCCAATCCATCGCCACGGGAATGAATGGAATGTCTTTCTTGTATTGGACGGCAATACGGTCACCTGCCTCGTTGTAGACCGACCGGAAATGTGGGGGATTGCGAGTCAACATCGCGTACTTCTTCACGGCGTTGAACTCGATGATGTCCACATCAGGAACTGCCTTGAAGGCGGTCTTCATCTTCTCCTCATCCCATGTAGTCGCCTTGCCGAAGGGAATCGTGATTCGCTCGATGGGTCCACGCAGCAGGTTCATCAGATAGGCAATCTCGTTCGGGCGATTGATGACCGGTGTGCCGGACAGACCCACAATCTTGCAGTCTGTGGCGTGATAGACCGCATCATACAACCGACGCGCGATATCTGATGAATTCACAATGCGGGAAATCAAGTTGTGGACCTCATCGATGATGACTACGGAGTCATTGAATGGACTAGGTAACGGCTCGGCTCCTTCTGCGGCCTTCGGAACGTAAGTGTCGATGTTCTTCGAGTTCAGCCCGTTGTAGTTAATGAACTTGAACCGCTGAGCGATAATGTCCTCCACCTGCGTGTTGATGATATCCTGCGCTGTCTTTGGGAGGTCCTTGTAGTTCGGGTTCTCGCCTGCGATTGTGACGAAGAACTTCCCCGTGCGGTCAATGAATCCGTCCGAGATACCTAATGACTTGGCTTCAGCACGTGACTGGTCCGTCAGTGCCTTCTCGCGCCAATGCTGCTCGAGCACGTAGACCGGTGCACCGCACTTACGAAGTTCTGACTTGTAGTTCTCGCGCAGTGACGCCGGAGTCAGCACCCAAATCGTCTTATGCGACATCAGACTCTGTGCAACCGCGATGGATGTGCATGTCTTACCTGAACCCAAGCCGTGATAGAGGAGAATCCCACGATACGGCGTTTCAATCAACAGGTAATCGCGAATCAGCTTCTGGTAGGGAAACAGCTCGCGAGAGTTCGACTGCTTCGTGCACATATCCACATCCTTATCCTCAGCATCAAGGGGGTCGCGGTCTTCTTTACGGTATTTCAGGAAGATGCGAGTAATGTAGTCCGCGAACGCTTTGCGGTTCGGTAGGACGAACGCCATTATCTAGTGACGCGCCGAAATTATCACGAGAGTTACCAAAGGATGTCTGAAACAAAGCAGGGTACGTTCAAGGGTACACCAGTAACAGTGACGGTGACGGGTAGCAGCTGGACCATTGTTGGTGAGAAAGTCAATGAGTCTGGCGAAGGCTTTTTCACTCTCGCAAAGCTGATTGAAGATAAGGAGCTCATCTTACCGTCTGGCGGCCGCCGCACTCGCCGTCGCAAGCACGGGAAATCTCGTCGCTACCGTAAGTAATGGAGCCACTCACACGCAAAAATCATCGCATTTGGATGGTGTCCATCTATCTGTTTCTCATGGCGGCCTTCCTGTATCTGAAGCCGTCCGTCGCCTTTGGGCGTGAAGGGCGGATTCGTCCGTTTGGAGTGGAAGACCGTGAGTCGACTGTGTTCCCTGTCTGGTGGTGGGTCTTTGTATTGAGTGTGGTCGCCTACTGCATCACGGTCTACTTCGCACGTTTTAGGTTTGCGTAATACAATGAGCTGTCCATACAAAAACATCTTTGGGGAACCGGGAACAGGAGCGCATTCGTATCGGTTTATGGGAGTGGCTGTGGCGGATACAACCTTGACGTTTATGCTCGCAGTCTACACATCATGGGAGTTCGGAGGTAACGTCTTTCTCCACTTCTTATTCTGGGTGGTCATGGGCGAGATTCTTCACTATCTCTTTGGCGTCCAGACGGCTGGAATGACCATGCTCGGTATCAAGGCGTGCTCTCATACGTCTTAACGATGTTCTCAAGCATCTCAATCATAGTTTCACGCTCCACATGATGGGGCCTAACGTATCCACGGCACTCGGGAAATGTCTTCCATCCAATCGCAGAAATCTCACGGCGCTGCATGTACGTCATCTTCTGATGCACATTCACCTGGTCCGGAGCCGTTAACAACGCTACGAAATACACATGTCGATAGCGAATCCCGTTCAGACCCACGAAGGTTTCCTCAAGGCGTATGTCCTTCAGGATTGTATACGCATCTCGAGGGACATTCGTCTCCTCATTAAACTCACGAATCGCACATTCCAAGTCTGTTTCACATCGAATGCGCCGGCCCTTCGGAAACCCCCATTCAGGTTCCTTATACGGGGACAAATTGGTCCGCATCATCGCATCTCTGTCCACCTGAGCGAATCGTTCCTTTGAATACATATACTCGGGAGAGGAGTGGTCATCTCCCCAGAGTTGCCGCCATAACGTATCAAACGTCTCGCAAACAATAGCGGTCTGCTCCTGGAGTGTCATGTTCGCAAACAGGAGGCCAACATACTCAGTGTCCGCGGGGTCATACTTCCCACGCATGAACTCTGCGAAGCTCATGCTGTCCTTCCGTCGAATCATCAAGATCTGGGTTGATGAATCGGCAGGTAGTTTGGATTGGTTAATCAGAGCCAACCCGCACGACAAGACGGGCTCTGTGCAAATTTTAAATACATGACCTTTTTCACCACAATTATTGCAGAACATTGAGACCTGTTGTCGTGGTATGGTAAGGGTTCGTTTTTCCATTACTACTTGAATACCTTTCCCTTGTAAAGCATAAAGATGGGCGCGTTCGCATCCAGGCCTTCCGCTCCTTCATTTCAACTCGCAGCCCCGGCTGCTCCAAAGCCATCCGTACTCCCGATTATCGGCGCGATCATCGTGGTCGGGCTCTTCTTCGTATTCATCTTCTCCGCGAAGAATGTTGCCCATTCGATGGGGGCATCGACCACGTCCGACCTTGCTCCAACTGAGGTCGACGGGAAGGTTGGTTCGACCGTTTCCTCTTCTGTATCCGGCTCCAATACAAACCTTCAATTTTGGATGTACATCAAGGATTGGGAGTACAAGTTTGGCGAAACAAAACCTGTGATTGCTCAGGTTAGCTCAACGAATCCTGGGGTAGGTGTACCGAGGGTGACTCTCCACCCCACAGATAACGCTCTCGATATCTCGGTCAGCGTCTACCCCACAGACTCCACACTTCAGACAACCAACTCCGGGTCTGGATCAACGTACACAGTGACCGTTGAGAATGTGCCTCTCCAGTCCTGGTTCGCAGTGTCGATTTCAATTTATGGTCGCAACGTTGATGTGTACATCAATGGTCAGCTGGTCAAGTCGGCGGTCCTGCCTGGTGTGACCATGCCCGCCAGTGGAAGCTTGGTCATCGGTGGAGGCGGCGGCTTCGCTGGTGCGGTTTGCACGGTGAAGAATGGTTCGGTGAAGCTTGAGCCTGCGGACGCATCTGGGTTCTACGCTGCAGGCACCGCGTGTTCTGCATCCACGCCTTCATCGACGTCACAGCTGAATAACCTCAGTCTGTTTGGATACACGTTTGTCTTCGGAGTCAAGGACAGCACTGGTAAACAGGTCACTGGGCTTTCTAGCTCGGATGTATCGGGCGCCTTCTCTTCTTCCTCCTAATAATGAAGATTCTCCTGAAATGCCCGAGTCGTTCGCGGCCTAAGCAACTACTTGAAACACTGCGTCAATACGTTCTCATGGCGGCACATCCAGAGTTGATGGGTATTGCTGTTTCATGCGATGTAGATGACGCTACAATGACTGGAAGTGAGATTCAACAGCAACTCTTCCAGGTCATCGACCGGTTTGCATGGAAATCCATGTATTATAGCGCCAACTCATCCAAGATCGAAGCCTGTAACGCAGACATCGAAAAGGTCGACTATCCATGGGACATCATCGTATTGGTGTCTGACGATATGATCCCCGAGGTGTATGGGTATGATAACTACATTCGTCAGGCGGCGACTCCGGATCTTGATTGTATCCTCTGGTTTAATGATGGATTTCAAGGATATAAGTTGAACACCTTGACGATGTTTGGACGCACGATGTATGAACGGTTTGGGTATTTGTATCACCCCGACTACAAGAGCCTGTTCTGCGACACCGAGCTTACTGACCTATGCAAAGGATCGCTGAAAGACAAGACGGTCTACAAACCACCGTGTATTATTCGGCACAGACATCCTATGCTAGGTCACGCAGTTGCGTTTGATGCACTCTACTTGCGGAACCAGCGTTTCTATGAGGCAGACCTTCGGACCTATATTGCTCGCAAGAAGTATGATTATGATCTATCTGTGTTGATTCCTACTCTGTTTGAGCGTCGCGCGAAGTGTGAACAGTTGAAGGAGTCAATTCGCGAGAAGTTTGCACGGTTATGTCCTGGTCTTCGTCTTGAGATTGCGGAGGCTGTCGACAACCGTGACCAAAGTGTTGGATTGAAGCGAAGGTATCTTCTCGAGAATGCAAAGGGGAAATACTCGGCGTTCATCGACGATGATGACGAGGTCACAGATGCATACTTTGAGGACTTTGCTGCGTGTTTCCATGCCGGTCATGACGTGATGCGCATTCGTGGGCAGATGAGTGAGTATACATTCACACATAGCGTTGACTATCCCCTGAATGGAAAGATGTATGTAGACGGTGTGTTCGTGAGGCCTCCGAATCACCTGAATCCAATGCTCAACGACATTGCAAAACTTATATCATTTGAAGACGCTACGAATGGGGAAGATCTGAAGTGGACAATAGGACTTGCGAAAACAGGTCTTCTCCGCAGTGAAACACGTTCTGAACCAACTCGGATACACTATATATACGATCTTCGTGGACGCAAAGTAGATCCAAGGACAATCGAGTACCAGGCAAACCATAGCTATGAAGAATCGCTTTCATTATTGTACATTTCTAACAAGCCACCTCCACCTGAGCCTAAACGACCTGTTTTGCGTCTCACTCCGAGAGGGTTTGTTTCTAAGTAAGGAACAATGGATCCAATCACAGCTGGACTTGGCGTTCTTGTGCTTGGCGGTACTGCTGCGTGGGTGTTTTCAAAGTCTACCGATCCGACGTCTGTTCAAATCCAGACAGCCACGCAGAGTGGTTCTGTCCCAATGACGTCGAATGTATCCCTTCCTCGCTCGACAAACCAGGCGGAGGGCGCAGTCTTCTCGTTCGAGGGTTGGTTCGATATCAATGATTTCACCTCGGTCGGGTATGGGTCGAAGCGCATGATTTTCTCCCGCGCAGACTGTCCCGGACTCTATATCGACAGCACATCGAATTCTATCCTTGTGACGGTTGCGACCTACGGGGCCACAGAGTCGGTGTTGATTGAGAACATCCCTGCACAGAAGTGGGTTCATTTCGCGATTGTGGTAACGCAGTACACGGTGGATGTTTACATCAATGGAATGCTGTCCCGCCACCACACCCTGACGCAGCTCCCGAAGCAGGAAGATGCACCGATTCAGGTTGCCGGCAAGTTCGACGGACAGGTTGGCGGCCTCACCTATTATTCTCGCGCACTCTCTGCGGGTGAGATCGCGTCGCATGCGATGATGGCGCCACCGACTTCATTGGTTACCGCGCCCCCGTCCGGACGTTATCTCGATATCACCTGGTTCACGGGACGATAAAATATGTCCGGGTAGTAAATGAGTTCCGGTAGTCAAAACGGCACAAGTCTAGCGGGTCTTCAGGGAATGCGTATTCGTGATGCGTCGGATGTGACTGCTCAGTTGCGTCTTAGGTTAGCCTACATCACTAACGTGTCGAATTCCGCATATACCGGTGTGAATGCCTATCGTTCGAAGGGCGTTCAAAACAGTTATGACTTCCTTCTTCAGGTTCAGAAGGGATTTCGTGAGTGTGCTGCTGTTGCGGGTCAACCGTTTGCTCTTACAACTGGAACTGTGGTGAATGCGGCTGGTTCGACGATCACGGTTCCGAATACAATCCCGGTTACGAACCAGTATCCGTAAGACGCGCCTTGCGAGTCTTCTTGAGCAGGTCACGAGTCTTTGCGCGCTCGGTCTTGCTCATCTTCGGATTGTAGGTGAAAAAGTACTGAACGAAATCAGGGGACGACTTGTTCTTCTTGACCTTCTCATATAACCCAACGCGTTCACGACGCAAATCTAATAACTCCTTTTGTTTACCCAAGCATTCCGACGGAGTCAGAAGCGCATACCTACGCTTCGGCTTGTCGTCTGCTAACTCGACCAGACGTTGTGCAACGCACATAAGGCGCGACACATCGTCCTTGGACTCATCTGAATACATCAGAGCCATGAAGAACATGAGCAGTGTGGGAATGCTCGCAATCTTGATTCCCTCTCCCGTGCTGTGGTAACTGTGACACGCCTGTGTTTCGTAGAACTGATACATCACGGCTCCATCCTTATCGAGGATATCGGTCCGTGCAGGCAGAATCTCAGATGCCTCCTTATGCTCCGTGTTATGTCCCTTCGACAGCTTCTCGATGGTCGCCTTCTCTGCGAGCAGGGTGACTGGAGTATACCATACAGCCTTCTTCTCGTGACGCGAAACAGCGGAGAATCCCAGGAGCACGAGGGGGTTCTTCTTGAGCATCTCAATGGTATCCCTCTTCTGCTCAGCGGACAACTGGTCGGCCTCCTTTGGGACATGGCGGCACACAATCGGATAGTGCTTGTTCAGGAGCGACAACCGGGTATAGACCTTCTCCCAACGAGATACATCACCTTCGGGACGCGACAGCTCGAGATACATCGACATGCGCAGGAAGTCCGGAGGCACATAGTGAATCGCATGCCGAGTAATCTTCTCGCTCCACAGGTGATTGAAGATCTTCGGGATGATGAAGGTGATGTCTGCAACGCCATGGTAGTCTGCGAAGACCTTGTAGGTTCCCATGTGGACACCGGGCTTGACCTCTACACTCTCAATGCCCGCAGCAGACAGCTGATTGGCCAACTCCATCCCATGCTCCTGCGGTGTTTCGCTAAAGAAGTCATAGTCCGGAGTTTCATCTGGACCATAGAACTGCTCATGCTTTGGGAGCAGGTTGTTGATGGCCGTGCCGCCGTAGCACATCACACGGTGTGATTTCAGAAAGGCTTCAACGATTCGAGTACTCGCTTTGACGGACGGTAGCTCGGCGTCGCGGGTTGCAAGCATCTCCGCTTGCTTCTCAGCGACTGCCTTGACGCTCTCAAGTTCACTCATTACTCTAAGCCCCCAAAAAACGAATGTGTTTTGTTTTTTTCCTTGTGAGGCAGCAAGATGCCTCCTCGGTATAATCTTCGTAAGCGCAAGAATTCTACAACATGGGTGAAAGACGAGACATTGAACCCTGAATCGGAGGACGAGGACGACAGCAGTGAGGAGGAGTACATGCCCGAGGAGTCTGAACCTGAAGACGAAGAGACCGAGGCTGAGGAGGAGGAAGAGGAAGAAGAGGAAGAAGAGGCACCCGTCATCACACTCCCCAAGGGAGCCAAGGTGTCCGTTAAGCTTCACATTCACACAGTCGTTGGCGGAAAGGGCAAACTGGTCATTGGTGCCGATGAGTCTGAGTCTGAGTCTGAATCGGAGGCCGAGGAGTCCGAAGCCGAGGAGTCGGAGGACGAGTTCATCAACCACCTCATGAACAAGTATGTCCCTGAGAAAGAGCGCAAGAAGAACCGTCGCGAAGAGCCCGATTCGCCATGCATCGAACTCAACGATGACGAGGAGGAGTACTATACAGACCTGTCCAAGTCCAAGCGCCGCAAGCTCAACGAGCAGATGAAGCGCATCTCCGGACTGGTCAGCGAGGGGGATGTCCCGTTCAAGTTCCGCGTTCTCGGTCTTCCGATCCCGGATGCTCTCAAGGCGTCTGTGATCAAGAAGATCGACATCCTCAATGAGATGGACGGATCTGAGGGCTACAAGCTGCGCACATGGGTCGAGTCGTTCCTGAACATTCCCTTCGGCAAGTATGTTCCGCTCCCTGTGAAGCTGAAGGATGGTGCGGAGCCATGCGCCAAGTTCCTCGCGAATACCCGTGAAACGCTCGACAAGGCGGTCTATGGAATGCCGTCGGCCAAGACGCAGATTATGCAGACTCTGGCTCAGTGGATCTCGAATCCCGGCTCAGTGGGTAACGTGATCGCCCTCAAGGGACCCATGGGTGTAGGCAAGACCAGCTTCGCAAAGAACGGTGTTGCCCAGGTTCTCCAGCGCCCCTTCGAGTTCTTCTCTCTGGGTGGCGCATCTGACTCAGCGAACTTCGTAGGTCACTCGTTCACCTACGAGGGCTCGATGTGTGGTCGTATCGCCGACGCACTGATCACATCCCGCTGCATGAACCCAGTGATGTATTTCGACGAGCTAGACAAGGTATCGACCACTGCACACGGCGATGAGATTGTGAGCATGCTCATCCACCTCACGGACAGGTCGCAGAACAGTCAGTTCCACGACCGCTACTTCGCCGGTGTTGACTTTGACCTGAGCCAGTGCCTGTTCGTGTTCTCGTTCAACGATGAGTCAAAGGTCCACCCGATTCTGAAGGACCGTATGCAGGTCATCACCTGCTCAGGCTATAACGCAGAGGACAAGAAGAACATCCTTACGAAGTACATCTGGCCACAGATCCTGGACCGCATTCAGCTCACGGATCAGCTGACCCTATCAGATGAGGCGGTGAAGTATCTGATTGAGGAATTTAGTAAGGAAGAGGAAGGTGTCCGCACATTGATCCGTTCCGTCGAGTCGCTGGTTACGCGTATCAATCTCCTGCGGATTGCGGACGAGAAGACTGCGAAGGAGTACATATTCTATAAGAAGATCACACTGCCCTGCACAATTGACGTTGCGACTGCGCGTCATATCCTACAGGACACCGCATCAGGTGTGAATGAGTCATGGCGTCACCTCTACACGTAAAACGGATTTGGTATGTAAGATGGTTACATGATTCATGGCGAAGCACAAGATTCATCTATTGCTAGAGTCCCGAGGTATACCGGAAGTCATCAAAGTTGTCGAATGTGGACCTGTAATCCATCATGAGAAGCCAGAACAGTGTGGATGCGGCGCGTGGTGTATGAAACAACATCTTGTCCTTGTTAACAACATCATCTTCGTGATGGTCGCAAGTTCATGCCTAAAATACATCAAGAACGAAGCCGAGGCGATTGGTCATGGAACGACAATCACATCGCCTCCTGAGTTCAGCAAACTTGATCCCGACGTCTACCTAAGCCGGTGTGAGAGGTTTGGTAATGAATTCATGAAGAAGGAAGAGGAGAAGCGAATTGAACGGGCGAAGCAAGCCGAGGAGCTTAGGATCCAGAGGGAGAAGAAGGCGGAGGAACAGAGGATCAAGAATGAAAAACACAATGAGAAGGTTCGGATCGAACAAGCATTTCTAAAAACACCGGAGGGTAAACAGCACAAGTCGCAACTCGATGGGTATACTGCGGTGGATGAACGTGTACGAAATGCCTTCAAGCGAATTCAACAGCAAGAACATCTAGATGTATTCAATGAATGCGATCGTAAACGTCGGTTGGAAGAAAACAATCTACTCTTTGAGAATCGCAAGCGATGTAAACTCTTCGATTAAACACTGATCCACTCCAAACTCGACACAGGAATCTCCATGATACGCGGATTATCATCCATAGTTGAAAACACACAGGTCAGCGTCGTGAACGCTGGATCCGGCATACATCCAATACAATACTCAATCGTTTTTCCTTTGAACACAAAGGGGCGACTGATGCTTTTTACTCTGTAGTTCTCACCGAGCCGAACAAAGAGATGGAAATACTTGCGAGGCTGAGTGTACTCAACCGTGTGTACAAGAGCCCACGTTTCACCAGGATATTGAATCGGGCGGAATGCAACAGATGAACCGCGGAAATGCTTGAAGTAATAGGGCGTCACGTGCTCAGCCTGAAAGACAAGCTCATCATCGCGGATAACTCCGACGCGGAGTGGGTTCCAACTGTAGATGATATCATCGGTTCCATTCACAGCCAACCAGTTCTTCTCACAGTCTTGTTCACCAGGTGACTTCAGGATACGACCGTTCGAATACACACCCTGAACAGGATCATACTCGGATTGGAAAATGCGAATCTTATCAGTATACTCCCAGGACGTCGCGGTACAGCAGAGCGTTCCAGATGCATTTGTATAGACCCGTACGTCCTCAAGTCCGACGATATGCGCTCCTGGCTTACGAGTCAACGGCACAGAATCATCGCGCATCTTCGTGACTTCACCTGTGGCTGGGTTGTAAAAGGCGTTCTGAGTCCGCACAATCCCATTATCGCTCACGCCTCCACCGTTTCGCATGAGATAGCTTCCTGTCTGTGGGTTAATCGCATAGTTCACAAAGCGAACATTGTGCATCACCTTCCCATCCTTAAGGAATAGTGAAACCGACGTAGGGTGATAGTCCTCTCCAAACACATCACGATCAATCGGATGAGCCTTTGCGGTGTACGTCAATGGCTCGATGTAGAACGGGAGGTTATTGTACACGCTATCATGGTGATGACGAGCAGCGAGAAGGTAGTTCACAGAGGTTTCAAGACCCTTACGCGCCTGGTCGATGTAAAACAAGAGGATCGTGGCCTCGTACTCAAACAGACCAGTGTAGACGTCGGTTTCAACGAACAGCGCATCCTTTGAAAGGGGAATCGACAGTCCAACCTGAACATAGTGGTAGGCCTTGTGGTGCTGAGAGTGTTCGCGGAAATACTTGGCGAGCTGATAGATAGGCTCTGCGCGAGATGGACGGCGTTCATACGCTTTGAGCATCCACTGTTCGAACTTCGGGATGTTCTTCAGGTCGCGCCATGACTTGCCGATCATATAGTGGCTATACCACAGCTCTTCCTCCCATCCACCTGCAGCGATCCGCTTCTTATACATCGCGATTGACTCGGGGTGTCTACCAAGACCGTTGTAGGTCTGCGCAAGATAGAACATGTATCGACCGTTGTCCGGCTCATCTTCCAGACCCTTCTCAAGGAGCCGAGCGTCGCGTTCAAATTTATCAGCCTTACACCCGCCGTCATTACGGTCATCGATATAGCACACATCAGCCGTGAGATGCTTTGTCGGCCCATCCCAGTATTCATGGGTCACGCCACGACAAGACCAGTTGTAGTCCATGCGAACCAGTCGCGTGTTCGGGTACTCAAGTCCACCTGCCTTTTGAACCACCGTATATCCCTCGTGGTCGAGAGCGGTCGCCTTAAGGGTTCCAGGGACAAACACCATGTCTGCATCGAGGAGCAGACCATATGTGTCCTTCAGGTCCCATCCCGTCTTCTTCAGATAAGTCTGTGCGTTCCGAAAGCTCACGGTGCGGTTATGTCCAAAGTCCTTCCAAGGTTCCATCGTGAGGCATCCATCGTGAGTCTTGAGAAATTCGGCTGCAATTTCGCGTGATGTGTCGTCAGAACCAGTGTCGCAGATACAGAACGCATCCACGACATCTTTAACCGCTTCGAGGCAGCGAAGGAGAATCTTCTCTTCATTTCGAATCATTAAGATGAGAACGAGACGCATGCGTCGGTTTAGTGAAACTCATTGACTCGTCTGTAAACAAATGAGCACTGAGTTTGTTAAGTCCAGTCTTCGCGAGAACCTGACGCGTGTGCTCGTCCCTCATGTATCGGATGGTCTGTGGAGCATCTATGATTCGGCCAAGTCGGCATGCGAGCGCAATGGTCAGGGCGATCAGATTCTGAAGACGTTTCAGAACCTGCTGACTCAGATTCCGAAGTGGAGCCCGGAAACCCTGAAGAAGGAGGTGGAGCGTATTGCGGTTGCGTCCAAGTGCGAGTATCTTGAGGACCTTCTGCTTGGTGTGTTTGTGAGCTACATCCGCGCGTTCGCAGCCCTTCAGCAGACCGAGAAGGCGCATGTGGACATCGAGTTCAAGCGTCCTTCGGTTGAAACGTTCGTTCACCACCTCTACAAGCAGTCGGCCCGTCTGTCCTGGTCGTCTGCGTACCTGTTCAAGACCGTGGGTGTGACGTCTGAGCAGCAGGCACGCAACCGTCGTGATATCGAAACGATGATTGGAGGCGCGATGAATGAGGTCATCGACAGCTTCATCCCGTGGAAGGATATCAGTAAGGCATATTTCCAGAGCCAGGCGCCTGCGGAGTCACCGGCTGATGTCGAGCCTCCTGCATCTATGCCTGCACCCGCACCTGCGCTTGTGGAAGTGCCTCCCGAGCCTCCTAAGGTTCAGTTTGACGAGGACTCAGATGATGAGCCGCCGGCGATTGCTCTTGGCGAGGAGGTTAAGCTCGATGACTCCGAGTTCGACGAGGATGAGTCTGACGATGAGTCCGTGAAGGTGACGGCCGAGGAAACGGTGTCCCTCAATCTCTAAGCTCGTTTGAGCACAGGTATAAAAAAATAGAGTCCCAATAAATGTCGGAGCTCTACACCTATGGAATGATTGTGGGCGCGGTTGTGGTGGTTGCGTTACTCCTCTATGTGATGGACCGCCGTGGAAAGGACCAGCCTATCGACACCATGGATGCCGCTAAGGTCGGTGGTGGTGCAGGTGTGATTACTGCTGGAGTTGTCTATGCATTGGGTGCGGACGCGGCAGAGCCTGTTGTGACTGCGGTTCAGGAGATGTTCACAGGTAAGCCTAGTTTCTGAGAAATTTCTCATCCTCATAATAAAAATGTATATGTCTTTGTATGCAGCAGTCCTCTTCTTTCTCCTGACCCCGGGCGTTCTGCTGTCCCTGCCGCCGGGTGGCTCGCGCACGACGGTTGCGCTGACGCACGCGGTTGTCTTCGGCGTTGTGTGGGCCCTGACGCACAAGACGGTGTGGCGCATGACTGGTAAGTAAGTTATTCAGAAATCACCACCACCCGAGCCGTTGGCGGAACGGCTGCAACATATTGATTGAACTTCGCTAACTCCTTTCGAGGAACTCCGCTCTCCTTGAGATAACGTGTAATCGCCTTGTACAAATCAAACCCGTGATACCGGTCGTGGTTATCACCCTTCTTCCTGAAAATCACCGATGAACCGTCCGGAAGCGACGCCCAGTGTTTGAACATCTCAAACAGTGGATGATCCGTCTTCTGATTCGGACCCTCTGGGAACATGTCCCAAAACACACTTGACGCAAAGCGAGCCAGGTCAAAAGACGGGTTCAGACCGATGCGCGGGCACTTCGGGTCGTAAAACGGCTCGATGTTGTACTGTCCACCCGCCTCCTCATCAGGCTTGAACTGTGAACTCATAAAGAATCTCGGATCCTTCATACCCGCCAGCTTCACAGAGAACGTGGCCCGGTCAAAGTCGATGAGCTTAATCAGCACACCATACGTGGGAACGCGGTAGGTCACACCGTGATGACGGTAATACAGGAACTCCTCGGTGGTCGGCACATACATCACATTGTTACCGTGGAGGTCATTGTGGATGAAGCCAAAGTTGCGCTGAGCATACGCCAGAGCAAACACAATCTGCGCAACCCACGCGGTATGCTTCTCAGGCTCATCCGTTGTCTTGAGCAGGTCATAGAAGGTTCCTGTGCACTTCTCCATGACCGTCGTCACGACCGGCACCTCGGTAAAGGTCGCCCATGCGAAGTCCTCCTCCATTGACTCCTCTTCCTCTTCCTCGGATGTTTCGCTGCACGCGCACGACTGGATATCATACACGTCCTCATCATCCGACTCTGACTCATCGCTATACTCGGAATCTGAAGGAATCTCATACTCCTCCACTACGTCACCCACAGTCGGCTCCGGAACAGCGTCAACCTCAATATCCTCCGCATCCAGGTCAATCTCCTCACCAACCTGAACCGCAATCCGCTGACCACGCGTGTGCGTGAACGCCTCTCCACCCTCTGCACGCAGGCGCAACTCAAAGGTCTTTCCAATGTTATCGGCAAACCACTTGCGGTCACAGAGGTCCTCGTAATCGTCTGAGATGTTGACCTCGTGCTTCGTCGCCATAGCAGCGTAGACTCCATACACCCTAGGGAAATGCGGGCAGTCCGACATCGACAGAGCCGAAGAGGCAAGAGCACCCACGTAGGCTGCAGTGTGCGGACTCTGCATCTGCTCCGAGTAACTCTTCGCAGTTTCGGCCGGCTTGGGAAGACCCGGTGCAGAGTATTCACCCTTCATGGTCTTGAATGGGCTCAGAATCATCGTTGTCTTGCGATGGACTTCCAGAATCTGTCCCTTGGTCGTCTTGATATGTGTCGCATCCACCACCGACTCCACTTCCTCAGGCAACTTGATTCCATAGTCAGCCATCGCCGTCAAGTTCTCCGTCTTGAACAGCTGCTCGAGCGATGGAAAAAATGGCTGTGCGTGGGTCAGGTTCCACTGCGCAGCTTGAAACTTCGGAAGCCGATGAAGGCGCATGTCCACAGCCTGTGTCCTCAAATCCTTCACCATTGTGTTTTGGGCTCGGTAATGAAACATCGTAAGCAGACGCGGAACACTTTCTGCTGCACAGAACAATGAACTTCCAGCTGAGAAAGTTCGACATCACTATGCTGAAAGACCGTTGCGAGATTGATTCTCGCAAGAGTCCGATGATTGTCGTCATCGGGAAGAAGGATACAGGAAAGTCTTTCTTGGTTCGCGATATCCTGTACAACACCCAGCACGACTTTCCGGTTGGAACGGTAATCTCCGGCACAGAGGTGGCCAACGAGTTCTTCCAACATATGGTTCCATCCAAGTTCATTCACGACAAATACACTCCAGACATTGTGACCAACGTCATCAAGCGTCAGATGGTCATGAAGCAGAAGCGTAACAACTCGAAGTCGGGTGGTCAGTCGAATGTAGACCCACGCGCATTCTTGATTCTCGACGATTGTTTGTATGATGCAAGCTGGATTAAGGAGGAGTCTACGCGGTATGTGTTCATGAACGGGCGTCATATTGATATGATGACCATCATCACCATGCAGTATCCACTTGGTATTACGCCTAATCTGCGCACCAACGTAGACTTTGTGTTCATTCTTCGTGAGAATATCTTGGGTAATCGTCGTAGGATTTACGAGAATTACGCAGGTATGTTTCCGACGTTTGAGATGTTTTGTACGTTTATGGACCAGTGCACAGAGAACTTCGAGTGCCTGGTGATTTGCAACAACGTCAGCTCCAACAAGCTGGAGGACCAGGTGTTTTGGTATAAGGCTTCAGACCATCCGCCGTTCAAGATGTGCGACCAATCACTGTGGGTGAACAATCAGCCGTTCCACTCAGCTATACTCGCCGCCGACGAGTATAACGCTTCCGCTTTGAAGAAGAAGAACGCCGGCCCCTCCGTGTGGGTCCGGAAGGACGGCGCCTCCTAGAGCCACCCCTCATCTCTGCTGCGAGGGCAGTGGGGTTCTCCTCCTCCGCTACAACGGGACCCGACTTCACAGGCATGTCCGTCGACTTCATGATTGTATCCACAGCACGGTTGATGTTCTCATCCGTCAGTGCGGCGGCGAAGTCCTTGATGTCCACATTCTCGGCACCACCACGCTTCCTGCGCCCACCGTCAACCTCCATCTTGTCGATGCTGTTCTGTAGATCGGTCACATAAGCAGTGTATGCCTCAACGTCCATGTTAGCCTTCTTCGCCTCCTCCACATGACGAGACATGACCTCGGCGGCACCGAACTTAAGAGTCTCGAGAAACACGAGCGTCAACATCGTGACTCCAGAGCGAGTGGCCAAGAAGTTCACAATCGGTGTCGCAACTGCACTGATTCCACTGGCGACGGATAACACTGCGCTCGGCCCCTTGCTCGCAACCCACTGGGCAGCAGCTGACGCAAGAGCAGCACCGTAAGGCTTGACTCCACCTGCGGCACTGACGTCGACTGCAACCTTGACTCCGCCTGCCGACAACACGGTGAATCCCGCAACACGTGCATACTCCTTTGCCTTGTTTTCAAGTGCCTCTGCAGCAGGAGCCGCACCTTCCGCAGATTCTGCAAACCTCTTCGCAGCAGACGCAACGGCCTTGAGCATAGACGCAGAGGCAGATGAGCGGCGAGGAGGGTCTGCGACAACCGGGGTCGCGGGTTTAGGAGCTGCGGCGGGCTCGGGTTTGATACTACCACGACGACGATACATTGTTCATTACCAACAATTTACTCGCGCATAACCCCCTCCGAAGGATGAACGGGCTTCGATGCATCCGCAACCACATCCTCGAGCTGCTTCTTCTCTGCAGCCTCGAGTGCATTCGCCTTGCGACGACGCTCGTTCTCCTCCTTCTGCTTCTTGACGGACTCCTCACGCTGGTCTGCAAAGAACATCTCCTTGTTCACCTCGTTCTCCTTGTACCTGCGCATCAGCTCGTTGAGCTCCTTCTCGGCATACTCGACCTCCGGCATCAGGTGCTCACTCGGGTCCCACGGCAGCCACGCACCGACCTTGCCGATGAACAGGTTGTCCTTCGGGTAGCGGCGCTGGAGAACCTTCGCAAACATCTGAGTCTCCTCAACCGTCGCAAAGCAACGGCGAACCTTGACGCCGCGCATGTTCGTCTGGAAGTCAACCTTCTGATCATACATCTCCTGAAGGTCCTTCTCGTTCTTCAACTGGAACACTGCGAACTGTTCCTTGATATCCGTCTTCTTCACCTCCTCGCTGTGGACCTTCGTGAACTCCTGCGCATCCTTGAAGAGGTCGTCCACCTTCAGGGAATACTTGGTCGCAAGAAACGACATGAGCTTCTCAAGGCCCTTGACCTTCCACTCATAGTCCATCCACTCAACGAAACGCTCGAACATAAACTCGTTCTTCTGCTTGATCACCTTCTCCGGGCTGAGGAAGGAGATGATGCAGTACTTCTGCGTCGGGATCTCCGGGTCCTCATCCAAAAAATCAACAGGAGTTCCATCATCATCGGTCTTTGGAAGCGTATAGGGTTCACGCGGCATGGTTTACATTACACTTCTACATGTAAGTTCCATGTTTTCCCGCGCTGTATCTTCGCAATACATGGACGCTTTACACCGTATAGGTCAGCGAGTTGATATTGGGATAAGCCATCTCGGTTCTGTCGGATATCGGCGACTTGTTCAAGCGTAAGTTTCGCCTTTCCATTTGTTTCACCTCGAGGTTGCCGATCGGCACGAAGTTTATCGTCAACGTTATCTTGATTTGTCCCCTCGCGAAGATGTTCTGGATTACAACACGGTGGGTTGTTACATGAATGCAATGCATACATACCGTCATGTAATGGACGACCCAGGGCATGCTCCAGCGACATTCGATGTGCTTTCAGATTTTTCCCTCCTACTCGTACAACACCGTATCCTTGTGCGAAACGACATGCCGACCATTCTTTACATCCACTACCAGTCGTCGTCAGCTTTGACTCGAACCACTCCCAAAACTCATCGTCCGTCATATTACGTTTGCGAACGTTCATACCTGCTTATCTGAATCTAAATTTATGTTTCGTTTTCATAAATGTACGATCTCTTCACGACTGCACTCCTGTTTGTTGTTCTGACCCCCGGTGTTCTGCTGTCCCTCCCCTCGTCCGCCCATGGTGATATCACGACGGCTCTCGTCCACGCACTTGTCTTTTGGATTATTCTGCG
>Ga0114958_10000520_pt1 | contig 32814 bp, 31 predicted proteins | sample C_130208_EF_Meta_FD_89577 | JGI IMG/M metagenome (GOLD analysis project Ga0114958, IMG submission 89577) | Freshwater microbial communities from Lake Croche, Canada to study carbon cycling - C_130208_EF_MetaG | ecosystem: Environmental > Aquatic > Freshwater > Lake | place: Lake Croche, Canada... | reverse complement strand
TTGAAAAATATTCTACTTGATTGCAAACCTGAAAATTTGTACTGTTTTGTTTTAGAAAAACCCGCCTATAAAGTCGAAGCCGGTGGAAAGACCTATCTCAAAAACGGGTTCCATCTACATTTCGCCTACACATTCCTCAACAAGAACGATCATGAAAATCATCTCCTTCCCCGTGTAAAGAAAAATGTGAATAAAGATATGACCTTCAAATCACTCGGGTTTGAAAAATCGGGAGATTTGATTGACGCGTGTTACGTCAAAGCGCCGTGGCTTTTGTACGGATCCTGCAAAAACGAAGGAATGAATCCGTATCTTCTATCAAAAATTTACAATGAAGAACGTGATATTATCAGTATCGAAGAAGCCTTGAAAAATTACAAAATTTACAATTCAGAAGAAATGGAGATTGATATTGTTGGAAAAGAACGGTTTTATTTGCCGCGCATTCTCAGTATTGTTCCGTGGCAGAGACAAGTATGCGAACTTCGTTCAAATTTGCCTAGTCCGATTCGTGTCGATGTATCTGAAAAGAAGAAAGTATTCAAAACACAAAATCTCTCTGATATATTGACAAAGTCCAAGACTCTGCTAGGCATGATTTCCGATTTCCGAGCAGAGTCTTATGCAGATTGGCTCCAAATTGGGTGGACATTGTACAACATATCGGATGCGTCAGCCGAAGGTCTTGAATTGTGGCTAGAGTTCAGTTCAAGGTGTTCGGAGAAATTCGATCAGGGCAATTGTATCCACCTCTGGGAAAAAATGGAGAGACGAAATATGACGATTGGAACATTGCATCATTTTGCTAAATTGGATAACGCAATTGCGTACAATAAATTCACCGAAGAATGTTCTAAAAAATTCATCAATGAAGACAATATCGTGAATTGCAGCCATAACGATCTGGCCAAAGCATGTTTTGAAAAATGCGGTACAGAATTCGTATGTGCAAGCATCGTTACCAATACTTGGTTTCAGTACAAGAATCATAAGTGGTGTCGAATTGAAGATGGCATTTTCCTTCGCCAAAAATTATCCGACGATTTTGCTAAAAAGTTTGAAGATATTGCAGCAGAAATTATGGGTTCAATGTCCCGTTCCGAACAGAGCCAAAAAGATTTATTCGTGCAAAAACATAAACAAGTTTACAAACTCATTTCAAATTTGAAAAATTCTACTTTCAAAACGAATGTAATGCGTGAATGCAAAGAAGTCTTTTACGATGAAAATTTCTTGAAAAAACTTGACAAGAATGCATGGATCATCGGATTCAAAAACGGCGTCTACGATCTGAAAAACCATATTTTCCGAGCAGGTATCCCCGAAGATTACATTTCATTGCAAATGCCGATTGATTACTCGGAATATGACGAGAATCATTATATGGTCAAAGAAGTTCATTCGTTTTTAGAAAAGATTTTTCCGGATAGGGAAGTTCGTGACTATTTCATCAATACTTCATGTGAAGTTTTCGTCGGTGGAAATCAAAAGAAACATGTCTTGTTTTGGAGTGGTGAAGGTGATAACGGCAAGAGTGTCACTCAAACCTTCTTTGAGAAAATGTTGGGTGAATATGCCATCAAGTTGCCTACATCGCTGATTGTTGGAAAGCGGAGTATGAGCAGCGCCGCCAGTCCCGAACTTGTCAGGGCTGGTAACGGAGTTCGGTGGGCAATTTTGCAGGAACCCGATAAGAAAGACGTCATCAATATCGGCATCTTGAAAGAATTGTCCGGTAATGATACATTTTATGCTCGTGGTTTGTTCCAGAACGGGTGCGAGATTGAACCCATGTTTAAACTGGTCGTGATTTGCAATGATCCGCCAAGTATTCCTTACAGCGACAAGGCAACTTGGAATCGTATCCGCGTCATTCCATTCGAGTCTACTTTTGTCAACAGTCCTCCGGAAACGCTAGAAGAACAATTGTTACAAAAACGATTTGCAAAAGATCCGTACTTTATGGAAAAGATTCCAGATATGATCAAGCCTTTTGCGTGGATGTTATTGAATCATCGCAAGAAAGGGTATAAATTGGTCGAGCCAGAAAAAGTGACTATGGCAACCGAACTCTATCGAAAGAAGAATGATACGTACAGACAATTCATCGACGAGCGTATCGTTGAAGATCCAAGAAGTAAAGTCACATTGGATGAAATGTATGTCGGATTCAAAGATTGGTTCAAGGATGCACACCCAGGCCAACAAATACCGCCAAAATCGGATGTCAAAGAATATTGCGTAAGGGCATGGGGTGAACCTGAAAAGAGGGGTACTTGGAGAGGAAAGAGATCTATTACATTGGAAGATGAAAAAGATGAGTTTGTATTGGCAGAAGAAGATTTGGTGAATGAATAAATTTAATTGAAAATTTATTTATTTGGGATTGAAAACGTGTTTGTAAAATCCGGACAATTGCAAGACAAGATGCAATACGGCAAATTTTACAAAAATAATAATAAATTCGTAGGTGGTTTTACTCGACAAATCGTTTCTATTGGATGCAATGATATACACCGGAATTGCACTAATTACGCTAAATAGTATCGTTTCCATCAAAAATACGACTACAGGCGATATTGATACATTGTAGGTCGGATTCACGTCCATCACAAATAAACTTGAAAATATAAGCGCGAATAATGAACCAATCAGAAGTAATGCAATCATAATTTCGCTTGTTCGAGAAACAGTTTTATCAAACGTCTTGTTTTCATCTTTCTCAGTGTACATATTCTCATTGTCACCGAAAGACCATGCATAAAATCCGCTCAATTCCAATAAATAATTGAGTATAAAAAACAAAACGAAAACAACAATTGACATCATTACAATCTCTTTCTGTGTAAAAACGTTGTTTCGTAAATAACAAAGGATCAAAAAAGGGAACAATCCACCAAGTCCAAATAAAATCGATTCTTTTAGAAATGTTCCTGGATTGGAACTAATTAATCCGGCATTTTTTGTTAAGGAATAATTAACAACTGCTAACATGACTATAGCAATTAGACCGAATGCTTTCAGGAAAAAGAGATTTTTTTCAAATACGTTGTAGGCGTACCCTTTTTGACTGAATGTATCTTTCAAGTCTACAAAGTATTGACTGATAAATTCAAATAATCCTTTATTTTTTTCGGGGCCATCTATGATGACAGTATCAATCGCTTTCACAATTGACATTTATTAAATAATTTAAATTATTTAATTATTCAAGATAATGGACATTCAAGTTGATCTTTCGACCAATCCGGTTTGCACGCCCAATCACTTGCGTCTTTTGGTAATCATACAAACGGTGATAAATAATGATATCCGTTGTTTCTTGTAAATTCAAACCGGCTCCTGAATGAATAGTGTTCAGCAACAATACATTGACATTACCTGTCTTGTACAAATCAATCGTATTGTCTCTTTTTTCTTTCGTGCCACGTAATTCAAGGTACAAGATTTTCTTTTCTTCCAAACATTTCTTAATTGTTACAAATGATTCGTTGAAATTACTGAAAATCAAGATTTTTTTGTCAACGCCATCCGAAATAATGTTCATGGTTTGTTTAATTTTCGTTGAATTGATGCTACTTACATTAATCTCTGTAAAATCAATTGAGATCGGAATAGTCTGTGTCTCTGACGACTTGCAAATCGGACACACCGTATATTCGCAACCACAAAATAAAGTCTGACAACAACTAAGAACGCATATTTTCTTGTGCGGAGTATTGCATACAATGCACGGATTTTCAGCGACGTAACGTCTGATACGATCGTCAAGTGTCATTAAATGTGTTTGAATCAACTGATATTTATCCACATTTTCTTCAGAAGTCAACTCTTCCAACCTTTTCTTTTTACGTTGTCGGAAAGATTCAATGATCGTATCGGATATATTTCCAAATGAAGATAATACGCCGCAGATATTACCCGCTTGCATCATTTCGAGCGTATTGTAATTCACAAGCCCTTCAAACAATTTCGACATATCACATGAGATTGTGTAATAAATATGATTGGTGATCGGCATCTCGTAACTGATCTTTACATACTGGTCCTCGTTTTTGACAATCAGGTATTTTATCCACTCAAACTCAGGTAACATATCGCTGACAAACCCAGATCGTTTGCGAGGGTACAATTCGTACGGAGTTGCAGTTACAAACCAGTAAAATTTCGCGGTAATTTCTTCCATGGATACAATACGTAAACTTGCTGGTTCATCAATCACAAACCGTTTCCAGCATTTGTTTCGATAGACTTGACAAAATAAATTGTAGACGTTGTGAGATACAAGAATAATGTCGTATTTTGACATGTCGATCCCTTCAATATCCGCTTTTGCGTACACGGCAATGTAACGAAGTGATGATCGTTGAAGTTCGGTGATCCATTGAGAGAGGAGAGATACGTTGACAAGAATCAACGAGGTTGACAATTGTTCAAGACGTCTCGTTTTTACTTTGGATACAAACATGGACACCTCCTTTTTTTCTTTAAAGAAGAATTCGTCTTCATCATCATACAATGTCTTTCCAATCAGACCAATGATGGATAAGGTCTTTCCGTAACCAGGTAAGTCGGCCAGAATACCAAAACGTGTTTCAATGATTGTATCCGTATCTACGAGAACTGACGTTTTTTTTTCGAGCACTTCCATATTCTGAATGCTAGTTTTTTGATGTTCAAAAAGCGGTATTGAAATAAAATCTGTTTCCATTTTAATTTAAATACATTATGAATTTAAATTATCGATTTTATTTCATTTTATTTGATTTCTTTGTCTTCTTTGGCGACTTCTTTGGCGACTTCTTTGACGATTTCTTTGTCTTCTTTGGCGATTTCTTTGTCGACTTTTTTAAATGTTGTTTGCAATGGGGATACTCTTGGTTAATCTGAGAGTAAGCTACAGCAATCGCCTGTTCTTTCGAAACATATCTCCCCTGTTTCCATTCACTCATATTGATTCCAATTTTTTTAGATAAGCGTTGTTGACACGTTTCGTTCTTAGCTCTAAAATCGGTGGAAACCTTTTCATTTTTATTGATACATCCTACTGGACTTGAAAATACGTTTCCTTTAGAATCTTTTAGATTCACATAGTTCTGTAAGAATCCGACGATTTCAAATTTTCCGCTGCGTGGTAAGCACGGGCTACCTATATAAACAGAATCTCCAATATTCAACCCCGAGAAATTATCTTGTGTTGTCATTTATTATAGATTATTTAATTCTTTCGTAAAAAATCATGTACGTATTTTCTGTCGGTTCCATATCATTCAGTTTTGACACGCTCGTATCATCTAGATTCACCAATTCACCGTTTCGTACCGTCCGACAAAAATAATGACCGCCCTGTAATACACCTTGGTGTTCAACAGTTGATACAAGACGGTATTGTTTGTCTCCATCCACAACAAATCCTTTCGGGTAAGGAATATTCTTTTTGGAAAAATATTTATTGAAACTAAAAACCATAATTGGACTGATTTCTTTAATCCGAGAAACAACTGTCGCATTCACTTTTTGAGCACACTTGTCACATTTAAAATCGTCGACTTCTCGTTTAGTTTCGCAAAATTCATTCATATCATTATCAATCACAATGTATACAGAAGTATCCATCATTTTCGTCTCATTCTTACATACAGAACAAGTCGTTACAGTTTCACTTTTTGTGCTAAATAAATCGTCCAGTTTTTCATGATCGCATAATTTCAAAAAGTATTCACTGCTACTCTGATTCGGTTCAAAACATTTCATGACATGAAGCATTTTGCTTGTAAAGTACGGATCCCATTTTTTTTCAGAAGCAATGAATTTAAAAAATAGGTAGAAGATCGATTCTTGTTTTTCTTTACATATAAATTCTACAAATGTTTTACAGGATAAAAGAGACTGAACTAATGCATTAAAATAACAAATCGCGCCCGTATTTGTAAATCCAAGTTGCGGAATCGAGAATTCCATTTTTATAATCGTGACCTATTTAAATGGATTTTTAGCAACAACATCGGTTTTTTCTGTACTTGAAATGGGTAATAACATCATCAGTCAAAATCCTCGTTGTCTGTTTGAACAATTTAATCTCAACATCAATCATGTTCTTATGCTTTATATTAACCTCATCTGTATCTTGACAATCCTCTATTTTTTTAATCGTATAATTGATATGTGTTGCTAAACCACCGTGTGTTTTTGTAAAAGCTGGTTTTCCATCTGAATCGTATATGATTTGTGTAGAGAAAGGTTGTCTCATATTCACAAAATATGCTACCAAAAATCCATTTTTAATTATAACATGAAGAGTATACATTTATAAAAACATTAATTAATATTTTTAATTTCAAAGTCGACTGAATCGTTCTTTAAACTAATTTAAACTATGTTTAAATTAACAATTTGTGCGTGCAATCTCCTCCAACTCACACCAAATCTCTGGATCTTTCAAGGTAAACATGATATCACGTATGTAATTCCATGCCATTCTGTAATTGTACTGTTTCTCTTTTGGGGATCCGTACAATGCGTCATCGAAATGTTTGACAAGTTTATCAATATCTTTATAGTTTGTTTTAGAGACTGCTACAGCTAATTTCCATTCTTCTGGTTTCATTCCGTAGACAAACTTGCTAAAATAAATGATATTTTCATCAATCAATCCATGCCACAATTGATCTTTTGCCCTATACATGAAAATGGTATCGGATTCTTCAAGATCCAGCTCCGTCTTTCTGACACGCACCCAACTGAAAATTGTTCCGACGGGAGATTGCAGCAATTCATTGATATAGTCTGATTCATATGAACTGATATGACGATCGTAGATACGAATTCCATCCATCTTTTTCTTTAATTGAATTTCAAGGCCGTTTGATACCGTTTGTTCAATTTGTTTTTTCTGTTCAAGAGTCAATTCGACTTTTTTTTTATCGACCCATTTTAGATTCGGAAATCGGAATATTTCATACGGAGAATTATTTGTTGCTCGTTTAAAAACAAGTGCCATCCTTTTCTTGACTTTTTTTTATTTCAAAAGAAATCAATTTTACTTTTTCATAATCGATGATACAAAGATTGTGTGTAAATCCTTAGTTACCAAACTGAATTAGTAAATCAATTGAAATTAGATTTTCAAAATTTTAAAAAAATAAAACCCACAAAAAATGTGTGTTGGAAAAAATCTTCAATTTATTTGTTGAGTATAGCCAATTCATTTTTGTAATCTGTATTCAAATCAGGGTGATCAAAACAACTAATTTGTGCAAAACAATCAATTGCTTTCATTTTCTTTCCATTCAAAAAAGATTTTCGTGAATAATCTTCTTCGTCCACGATATCTTTCTCGTGATTTACGTCAGATAAAATGTTTTCGTACAAGATTTTACTCATGTCTTTTATAGGTTTGCTGACTTTATCAGTAAAAGTTCTTGCTTCGTAATCTTCTTTCATATTCCCATTTCCGTCAATATACTTGAATTTTTTCCGACTTGTATCCGTACATATCATTAATGCTTTATTATCATTCGTTTTGATGATATGTTCTGTACACATTTGAGCGATTCCTCTTTGACCCTTCATAAAAACTTCTTCTGTTAGATAGGATTGACATTTTCTTTTGATATCATCTGCACATAAACTATCCAAAAAATATTTTTCAGAAAAATTATTCTTAATGTTATTCGTGACAACAGTAGGCTTTTCAATTGCTTGACTAGCAAGTTGTTTTATTGAATCAAACAATTTATCATTTTGAATTTGTAAATCTTTTATCGTTCTCTCATTCTGTTTAATTGTATTCTGAAGTTCATTGATAGTTTGAATCTGGATTATTTTTTCTTTTTCATAAGATTCAATGATGGATTGTTTTTCATCTTTGAATGACTTTATTAACTCAAGTTTTTCTTTTTCATAGGAATCGATCATTGATTGTTTTTCATCTTTGAATGACTTTATTAATTCAAGTTTTTCTTTTTCAAATTCCGATTTAATTTCAACAGACATCTTTAACATTTTAAATGGAATACAGCTTTCATGATGACTAGATAATTTTATATTATCTTTAAATATTAGATTGCAAGCTTTACACTTGAAATTACTCTGCAATTCTAAATTTCTTAAAGCCAAACATGTTTTATTTGTTTCAAGGTGTGTTTTAAGTATATATTTAGATGAAACAGTTGATTTACAAAACTCACAAACAACCTTCATTTTATTATTGAAAAATTGTTTAAATTATTTTTCCAACGGTTTTGGAAAAATCGCATTATTTTTCCAACGGTTTTGGAAAAATCACATTATTTTTCCAAAATTTTTGGAAAAATTCCAAAATTTTTCAAAAATTCTCAAGATTTTTCAAAAATTCTCAAGATTTTTCAAAAATTCTCAAGATTTTTCAAAAATTTTTCAAAAACTCCAAAAATTTTTATTATTCTAATTTTTTTCTAAAAAAGTGATTTGACCTGTTCTGCTTTAAAAATTTTTAGTTTCAATATTAAAAAAAGATTTTGATTCTAGAAAAAATAAAATTTCAACACACACAAAATTTGTGGGTTGGGATTTTATTTTTTGTCTAGAAATTTGAAAAATAGATTTTACAGATAATTAAATTATTTGTAAATATAAAAATTTTTATTGATCATCGAAATCATTGTCTAACCTGTTAGCAATTTGGCATCTTCAAAAACATTTTTTTCTTTCTATAGACACTCTAAAAAATCAAATATTAATTAAAATCGAGCTTTTTCAGTCTTCAATTTTGTGACCCATATGTTTATGGAAAGGTCCATTATATACATCATACTCTGTTATCAACTTGAAATTTATGTTGTGTTTCCATAGTATATAAGGTAAACTCAATTGATCTTGTAAAGACCATTTAAGTTGTTCGATAAACCAGTTTTCAAATGCACGGTTTACTTTTTCCGTATTTCTTCTTAAAAATAATCCGGATTCTATTAATAAATTATCAGGAAAACCTTCATTCAAATATTCTTGAACCTGTTCTTCCATATTATCATCGCCATAACGAACTTTTATGTATTTTTCATTTATTCTTTTCACTACAAAATCTTTTTCATCCTCAATAGAAGACCGTTTAGAATGTTTGAAAAAGATCGCATCATAATCACCCAATTGATTCATCATCCAGTCTATAATGCCTTCTTTTAAAACAATACTTGAATCTACCCATATAAAGTAAGGTATTGAAGGATGTATTTGATGTGAACACATTCTAAAATATTTAGCTCGTAATCTATTGCTTAAATCCTTTTTTGGGAACGGACAACTATCATCATACAAAATCATGTCACTTATTAAATTATTTGTGTCAATACTACCAAAATTAGCACTAATAATTAAACATTTTTCGGAGCGTATGACGTTCTTATTCATTTTTTTCATTCGCAAAACATCATCGTAACGATTTAGACTTTTATTTCGAATCACAAACACATTTTTATCAATCTTATTTTCAGAGAAACTTCTTTTGATTTCTTTTACAAATTTTTGTAACGTAAATCCGATTGATACATCATCAATTATTGTTCGATCTATTTGGCTTTTGTTTTCTAGTAAATAATTGACTACATCTCTACTCATAATTATGTTTGTACCTGATGCAAATTTTGTTCCTTTTAGTTTATTAAAATTTTTCTCATTAATTCCAAACTTTGGATCTAACCATTCAAGTTTCAACATAAAACAACTTGAATAACATTTATCAAATGATAATTCAAAAATCGGGAAATTGTCAAAATTTAAAATGGAAGATACATTACTCCTTACAAAAAAATCAAACTTTATTTTTAAAACAAAACAACAATATTCTAATGCAATAATGGTCTTATCGAGAACTTGTGGAATAAATCCTTCCTTACCTTTTAAATAAATACAATTATTTTCATTCATTATGTCTTCATTCTGATTTCTGTAGGCAATAAAATAAAAAATTACATTTGGAAATTTTTCTAAATAAATTTCTAATTCTTTTTTCATCAATCTTTCATGTTCTTCGTTCTCATTGTAAATAATAAGATTTAATATTTTCAAATTAGATTCAGAAATACTCCTTGAAAAATTATTTTTATACTTCTCAATGATACGTTTTGATGCGTACAAGTGTCCTACTGTATGATCATCGTGTATAGTACTACTTAATTCAGTGTTGATATGAGTGACAACAGATGGTTCAAGTATGTAAACACGGTTTGAAACTTCCCATAAGAAACTGTCTGTCTCACCACTTTTTTGATTACTTAAATGATACGGATTAGTGCCACAAACATCTAAAAGAGTTTTCATACCTTTCCGATTAATTACGTACGCGCCTGCAGAATACGCTGGTTTTCCATCGTACATAATATAAGAATGATTTTTATAGACAGATGCACTACCTATAAGAGTAGAATTATTGACCAATTTAATAATTTCCCAATCTTTTGGTGCATTTTCGACTAATGTTTCTAAACGATAGTCCAATAAATTTATCATGTCTATATAAATATCGTCTTCCATAATAATGACCATTTCTTCTCCATTTTCATATGCCATTTGTATCGCTTTCAAGTGCGATAATGTACACCCAATTTCAGGTAATGTAAGTTCGAATTGATTGTAAAATTCGATTCCATCTACCATATCATGTTTTTTATTCTTGATTTTGTACCCATTTACAGCAGGTACTCGATAAGATCTTTCGACATTTAACAGTTGTTTTTTCATCCACTCATTTCTATCTGTACTTTTATCCATATTTATGTAATAAACAGGGATGGTAATCACTTTTCGTGGATAAATGGAATTGTATCTATCCACATCTTTTACAAAATTTTCTAGATATTTGTAAAGATTCTTTTTCGTTTCTTCATTCTCTTTATGTATTATAAAGACTCTTAATAGAATTAAGACAATTAAAAATAAAATTAAGACAATTAAAAATAAGAGTAGTTTCATTTTATTAAATACAAAAAATTATTTATACCCGAACTCATTTTTACATTTGTAAATATAAAAATTATTGATCCTCGAAATCATTGTTTAATCTGCTAGCAATTTGGTTTACGTCTGCGAAAAAAACATTGTTTTCTTTCGGCTGAAAGACGCATTCAGTTCGATCAAACCCGTCTCCTCCGTATGCCCATTGGAATACCCAATCGTTCGTATTTCTCACAGTTCCATCATATTTCACCTGGATATCTTCCATAACCTTTACCATTTTTCGTTGGATGTATCCAGAAGAAGAAGTATTCATTGAAGTTTGTGAAATTCCCTCTCTTCCACACATTGCGTGAAAAATGAATTCTTGTGGATTCATGCCACGCAAAAATGAACTTTTAATGAATCCACGACTTTCAAACTCTTGTTCCATTGTCGGATTTTCCATCGGATAATGTGGCAATGTCCTTTTATTTCGATTTAGAGTCGGTTTGATTCTCGCTCCCATATGATTCTGTTGTCCCAACATACCTGTAATTTGTGTGATATTGAAATATTCTCCCTTACTACCAGCTGTAACTGTGCCTACAAACCCGTTGTCTTCTTTTAAATCGTTTCTTGATATTTTCAGGGACATGTCACGCGCTTTATCAAGAATTGCACTGATTTTTAGTTCACGGATTGCTTTGTGCGAAATGGAAGCCTCTGTATCTTTGGCCTCGATGAAACATCTGTACGCGATTTCTTCGATTTTTTTAGCGGATTTGGCGATACAATCTTCAATTCCGATCGTATAGGATCTATGAATCAGGTACTGGTTTCCGATAAATTGCACATTGTTCAGAAAATCGATCGCTTTTTCCATTCCATATTCTTTGTGCAAGACGTGGATGATGGTGTTATGACCTTGACCCAATTGCGATTTGCTCATTGCGCCTGCAAGCATTACCCCCTTGACGATTTTCACGATGGGTTGGTCTTTGCGCGTATCATTTTTCTTGGAGTAATTGAAATTTTTAGGCAACATTAACGAAAATAAATTTTTGCCACAATACATGGGGATATTGTACCCTTCTTTCTTGCTAACTGTTTGGATCCAATCCAATCTTTCCAAGATGTAATCCGATGTCCATCCATCGCCTTTCATACAGATATCAAAGAAACGTGCACGATCCATTTCGGAATCATCTTTGGTTAATAAATAAGCTGCCAATAAGGCATCTTGAGTAATACAAATAACATTTTTGGTGGATTGACTTGACATAATATTATGCATTGTTGTTGATAAATTGGCCAATTCAGCCCTTGCATCAGGGTCTTGTGGCAAAAACACGTTCATTTCCATATCACTACATTATGCCATATTTTCTTAACTTAGGCATAAATACGTTACGTCTGTAGTTAACATTTCTCCTTTCGGAGAACTATTGGACTATATCTTACATGATATCAGGATTACTACTCCTTCATTTATCACGGATTTCTGTTTAGTCTCTGAACCTTCTTCTCGTCTCTTGTAATATCGAAACAGGGAAGCTTGGCTGCGGGTATTCCATTATCCTTTCGGATGATCTTTATCATTTTTACTTTGTTTTACGCCATTACGCGTAGTTTCCTTTTATTCGTTTCCAAATAAAGGTAGTAGATAAAGCTTTAGGAGGTTCCCGAACAGTTTAAAAATCTTGCCAAATTAAATTTGACTAGCAGGTTATATCTATGGCTTTGTTTACATCGTTTTCCTACCGTGGCACAAAAGCAACCACGGCAGCGACCCACTGTTGAGGACAAAATTAAAAATCCCCGTCATAATCTGCGTTAAAACTTTTGGTTGATGCCAGATTGAATCGGAACGTTTTGTTTCCGCGAATAATGATTCGTTTGGCCAACATGCTACCTCGATGCAAAGTAGGTTGACGATTGAATAAAATGATATCGCCGTTTTTTAGTTGCCGTTCAACCGTATCTCCAATTTCAATTGTAAACGATCGTTTCTTATCGATTTGAACATCGGTGATCAGTTGCCCGTTTCGGTCCACGACGTCTCCCGCACGCAATTCGAAATGCTGACGAACTTGCTTGAATTCGTTTGTAAACGGCACGATTTCTTTTCCATCACGGATCACTTTATCGCCCCATAACAACTGGAACCCTTTCTTGTTCATGGCATAACTGAGGTTAATTTTTGTCTTTCCGTTATCTTTCAATACAAAATTCGCTTTTCCGCTATTTACCAAACTTTGTAAATATTCCTTGTTATAGATGGTCACCATTTCAGGCATCGTTAGATTTCGTGCGATTTTTTCGGGGACAACCAATTCGTCTGTACGGACTGTTGGGTCCGCGCTGATAACCGATCGACCTGACTGATTTCGTCTCTTACCCATCAGATTCGATCGAATCAAGCCATCTTTACCGCTCAAACGTTCCTTGATACCTTTCAAGGGACGACCGTTTGTGTGTCTAGCTTTACCTTGACTGTTATTCATTAACGTTTTACTGCGGAAATTGAGCGTCTGGATAAGTTTGTCGCGTTTGGAATCGTTGGTGTTCTCGTCCACCAGATTTCGGTTGGCTTTTACGATCTCGACGTATTGCGTGGTGATATCATCGTCACAAGTAACATTGTCGGCCATGACATAGGGTCGGGCGCGTGGAGGAATGACGGGGATGACAGAGATAATTAGATTTTTTGGGTGCATGAATTCAGGATTAAATCCGAGTAGACGGATATCTTCTTCGACCATATGGTCAAAGATGTTTTTGATTTCAATTTCTTTCATGACGATTTTCTTATCTTTGAATTTCATAGAAATATCGCTTGTTTTTTGTTGGAATGCGAATTTCGGTTTTGGGCTTTTGCAATAGTAACAGGAGTCAATTTTCTCCAGTTTTTCAACAATTTTTTCAAATCGGGATTCTGTCTGGTACCGAAGAACGCCGTCCAGTTTAAGATGTTCTTCTGTCAATACCATCCGGTGACATTTCACACACAAACACTTTAAAAAATTCGTGATTTGTCGCAAATACATTGGGTGCAAGACGAGACAGTTCAATTCGATATATCCTGAATGTCCAGCACAATTCTTCGGTGTTTGGTCACAAGACAAACATTTTTGATCCTGTTCCATGCTTCCCATTCTGAGATCGTAAACACTGTTCGGTCCTGAAAACTTTGAATTGTCGACTTTGCATACAGCTCGTTCAATAATTTCTTCTGGAGATAAAATACCAAATTGTATAGATGAAATGTCCTTATATGGAAATACTTTTGTCATGTTTAATTGAAGATTGTTTTATTTATTAAAAATCATTTTTATGAGAGTTGGAATTCTTATCATTTCTTCCATTCACAATACCATATTTCAACGTAGTCATACCCTTGATCAATACAAAATTTTTTTTTGGTTAGAGTATTCTGATAATTTTGTTCGTGTGTATTCCTTTCGAATAAATCCAATTCATCTCGGTTCGGATAACATGATTTACATCCGTGAACATGACATCCGTGAAACTCAAATATACAATTCAATTCAGCTGAATATCCATCTGCTTTGTAAGATTTTGAAATTTTGTATTCCCCACCGTTCTCCATATGTTGAATAAATACACCTAATTTGAGAGATAATGATGTCATCCATTCAATTGCTATTTTTGAATAGCCTACTGTTTTGCATAAGGGGCATTTGCTTCCATTAACATGATTATGAGCCGATGGGTACCATATTCCGTGTTCTTTTCCATCTTTGTGGGTAGCATGACATATGACCGGAATTTTGGAATATCCATTTTTATAGTTGATAGGTTCACGCTCACACCATTCGTATTTTTCTTCTTCGTGTTTTTCTTTGCATCTTTGGATGAGATCTGTGTAAGAAAGTCGAAATAGGTCTGACAAGATATCTTTTCCACATAAAGAACATCGGTGACCTCTATGATGATCATTTGCTCGTTGACAGTAATATTTTTGGTGGACAGTGCAAAATAGATCGTGGACCCATAATGTACTATCTACGATTTCCAGTATAATTTCGGAATAATTGTCTTTTGGGATAAGAAAAATTTGAGTGGCTTTTTCAATCCATTCTTCTTTTTTCCAACTACGTTTCAATGAACTTTCTTCTTTTTGACATATAGGACAGCCTTGGTGACCATTCAACAAATCGCTTCCTGTTTTTTTATGTGGAAATTCTCCGTGTTTTTTACACGACATTCTCATTGGAGTTTTCTGGTTTTTGTATGGATCAATTCGTGATATGTTTTCAAATATTTTTTTTAATTCGTCGTCAAATTCTTTTTCAGTTCGTTGATATTTACCGCTGCATTTTGTGCATCCAGTTGGGCTTTCTATATGCCTGGATGGAGTCATACATACTAATCCGTGTTTGGGACAGGGAATGAGCATATCTTCTTTGGAATGTAAAAATAGGTCGGCAAATGATATTTCAGTCGCATTTCTATTTTCTAATTCTTTGATGATAGCCTGGATCCGTTGACTTTCAAAAGAGTAGAGTTTATCGATAGGTATTGTTCCAGATTGTAAATGTTCAAATTTCAAACCAAATTTTTTTTTCGATTTTTTAATCCAATCATTGAAACGGGTTGACATTTTTTCATTTTCCAATTTACAAAAATAAATTCAATTTCAATATCTTCGGATGAAGAAGAGACAATCTGTTTTTAAATTCCCGTTTTCAAAGTAATTGGATTCTTCGTAATTATAGAGACTTTTATCTTCCATATACATAGTTGAATCAAACACGTCAATGTTATTTTCGGTGCATATGGTTTGAAATTGTGATTCGGCATTGAACCAGTATTCCTGGTTTTTCATTATGTATTTTCCGTAGGTGATTCCTAGGTGAGATATTTTTTCAAACGTTTTTCTTTTCATGAATAGATTACGTTTACACGTAATGAGATGACATAGTCGCCGTTTAATAGATAATCGTGAAGATCTGTATCGACTGAAAAAGAATCGGAGATTTGATTTTGGTCATCTGTTTTGGCGTACATTCTCTGTTTATGAAAAAACGATTTCATGAAAATTTTCATTGCGGATAATGTATCTGTATTGTGATAAAGTTTGATTTCTTGTAAAAAATCGTTCGTTTCTTGCTTGGAAAGACGGTTGATATCAAAATCGATTGAGTTTGTTAGAATGACATCGCATCTTATTCTCATCACGTAATCGTACTTGAAATGTTCGAGATTTTCTTGTTGTTCGATTTTTTTGGAGGCGAGATACATTTGGTAATATTCAATCATGGATCCGGAATTTTTCAGGTAGTCTTTCCATATGTCGGGCATAGTCATGTCTTGTAATAGAGAATCTCTCATTTGTATCCATTCTGGAGTATTTTCAAACCATTCGATTGACTTTAAATTTGTTCCTAGTTTTTCGGTAACAAAGTCGGTGTAATATTTCGTATTTGTACTTTGAAGGACGGCAAAAACATGCATGTTTTCAGATAAGACGTTTTTGAAATAATCGATTGTTTTCTCAATCGTCCTTACTTCTCCCGTATAAATAATCGCGTACATTTTATTAGCTTTAAATATTTAAAATTGAATTAAAAAATATATTTTTTGGGTAAATTAAAATGGATTATTTAAACGATACTGAATATTTTCGGCATTATAACGAAGGTATTGTATATAGTATCGAGGATATCATTATACCTTACGTAAGTCAATTTGCGTACTATTCTGCGCGCAATCATTACAATCGAATTATCCAGATTTTGTTGGAGTTGTACGATTATCGCGACATTTACTATTCGATGGGAGTCTATTTAATGTCCCAAAAAGAGGAAATTGAGGATGATATGGAAATTGTCCGTGAATTGTTGAGTAGTAATTACGAAGAGGAAAACAGAATTAATGTTCAGTTAAATAACAATGTGATTGAGAGAGTCAATCAACTTATGAATATCATTTTACCGATTTTACCGAATGACTACGATATTCCTGTAAATATGGAACCTGTTCGTGTTTTTGTTCCTAGAGATATTTTGGATAAATTGCCGGAAGTTTCGTTTATGGAATTAAAGACGGATGAGACAACGTGTTCGATATGTATGGAAGATTTTGAGGCGGATACGAAAATACGAAAGATTTCGTGTTGTCATCTTTTTCATACGAAATGTTTGGATACGTGGTTATCGGAAAATTACAAGTGTCCTGTTTGTCGTAAGGAAATTGCGGAACATCGACATGAATTGTAGAAATTTTATTAATTTTGTATTAATAAAATGGATGTTTCTGAAGTTGTAGTTCCCGTAGACGTAACAGCTCCCGTTGAAGTTGTAGTTCCTGTTGAGGAAGTTGTATCTCCCGTTGAAGTTGTAGTTCCCGTTGAAGTTGTAGTTCCTGTTGAGGAAGTTGTATCTCCCGTTGAAGTTGTAGTTCCCACAGAAGTACCAGCTCCAGATGAAGTTGTAGTTCCTGTTGAGGAAGTTGTAGTTCCCGTATACGTACCAGCTCCAGATGAAGTTGTAGTTCCCACAGAAGTACCAGCTCCCGTTGAAGTTGTAGTTCCCGTAGACGTACCAGCTCCAGTTGAAGTTGTAGTTCCCGTAGACGTACCAGCTCCCGTTGAAGTTGTAGTTCCCACAGAAGTTATAGTTCCAGTAGACGTAACAGCTCCAGATGAAGTTGTAGTTCCCACGGAAGTACCAGCTCCAGTTGAAGTTGTAGTTCCCACAGAAGTTATAGTTCCAGTTGTAGTTCCCGTAGACGTAACAGCTCCAGATGAAGTTGTAGTTCCCGTAGAAGTATCGGCTCCCGTTGATTCAGTATCTGTAATTTTGGACAATTTGAAATTAAAGATTGAAACAATTGGAACAAATTTTGAATCTAAAATAAATAAAAGTACAGATGAAATTAGTTCAAAAGTTGATTTGAAAATCAAAGATATCTCAACAAAAGTCGAACAAAAAGTAAATTCCTTGATACAAAATTTAATTGATAAAATTGTATCAAAAGTCGACCAGGTTGTCGATGGTATGGACAAAAAAATGGATAACGTGACAAATACATTCTCTGAAAAAATTACAGGTAAAGTGGATGAAGTCGTCCATAAAGTCGAAGATAATTTAGAAAGTGTTGTGCAAGATACACAAAATAGTATGGATGAAAAACTGGCAAAAATTGATTCGAGTATCAAAAATTGTTGCATAATTAATTAATTTTTTCATTTTATAAAATGAAAAAAATTCCAGATGATATGGATAATCCAATTGATAATATTTTGATAAGATTTTCAGATTATCTTTGCCCATTTTTCAAAAAAACAGGTCATACGCCAAACACAATTACTACCTATTCACTCATTACAGGAATTCTGTCTGTTTACTTCTTGTATATAGGTCGTCCGATTGCATTTGCAATTTTGTACGCCATCTCTTACTTTTTTGACTGTATGGACGGATATTTTGCTAGAAAGTACAACATGACAAGTAAAGGCGGCGATTTATACGATCATATCAAAGACATTAGCGTCTACATTCTTCTTATTTATGTTGTTTGTGTAAAGTACAAAAATGCGATAAATTTTGGTGATATCGTAGTATTATTTTTAGCGATTTTATCATGTGTGATACATATCGGATGCCAACAAAAACATACGGAGAAGAACTTTGAAGAAACGCTTGATTTGTCAAGAAGTTTTTGTCCTAATAAAGAATTCATTTATTATACGAGATGGGGTGGTATGGGTACATTTATGTTGGTAACAATTGGTCTCGTATTATTCATTCATTATAGGAGATAAAAGATAAGAAATGTTATTGCTATGAATTGCATCTTTTTCGTAAACGACTTTAATTCCGTTATTTCCATTTTTATTTTGGAATAAAATTCTTCCATTTGTATCTTTAACAAATTCTGTATCTTTATCAAATTTCAAAAAATGTATGTCACCAAAAATTCCTTCTTTTCCAACAAACGAAGTTGTTTCATCTAGTCCCAAAATGCGATTCAATTCTCTACCTAACAATCCTGGTCCTGTAAAGTCCAATTTAGATTTTGGGATGATATTATTTTCTACCATGTACAAGATTCGTTTGATGCAATTTTCCAACAAGTTTGACATTGGTTCAGATGCAATGAATGTATTGAATAAATTGTGTTTCCCAAATACATCTTCGTTCAAATCGATTGGCACAACAAATTCGTAATCTTGTAAGAAATTGTCAAGTTTTCCAAGACAAATTGTGTCAATATCGACATAAACTCCCCCGTATTTGTACAGTATGCAATATCGCCACAAGTCGGCTTTAAATGCGCCTGGAATAATTTTATTGTACACATTATAAATTCTGTCTCCAAAATATTCTTTGATAAAATGTTCGGATTCTTGATTGTCGTACATTTTGTATTCGTATTCTGGGTTCATATTTCTCCAGGTATCAATAATAGATTGCAATTCTGGAGAGATTTGGTGAGTTGTCCATGTCTGGAAAATCTTTTTCGGGATCATTTGAATTAATTTAGACATTTGAATTAATTTAGACATTTAAATTAATTTATTATAAATTTCCTTGATAGTTCTTGGTGTAAGATTCTTTCAAATGCAAAAATAATAGAAAACATTTGATAGCTGTTTTTGAGATATGTCCCAGACAATATGGTACTAGTTCGGATACATCGTGAAACGGTTGTTTGACTTTTTGAGAATAGGTTCGCTCTTCTTTATTTACACCTTTATACATTTTAGATAAACTCAATTTAAACATCGATTTAATTAATTTCTTATCCATCTACCATCCAAATGTTGAAATAAGCCATCTGAATTATTACGAAATAACATTATCCAAAGTGAACAATTCCCAGATTCGCAAACAATATAACGACATTTTGACATATATAATGTAATCGAAAGGTAATATTTTGAGAATTGATTATTAAGATTTCTGTATACTATATCAACAGTAGTATTTGATTTGTTAATATGTCTAATTTCGTCTTTAAAATAAAATGAACAATCTGGAAATTTCAAAGTCATGTATTCGATGAATTCGGTTTCATCGCTCTGCAATAAAAACATTATTTTAGAATTTTTAGATTTTATTTCTAAAGCAATTTTATACATTTCTTCATATGAACATAAAAGCATTTCTCTGGACTTATCATTTCCTCTGTAAAAAAGAACACAAATATTTTCAAAATCATGTGTATACTTCGTCTCTAAATTTGATAAATTTTCTAAAATTTCTTTAGACGGTGAAAAATAATTTTTTATTATTGGATTAATCATATCATATCTTAATTTTGAGAAATCACAGAACTGTATTTCTGTTCCTTCACTAAAATATTCGTTTATGTCAGTAAAATAATCGTATGCCATAATTTCATCCGTGTTTTCTAAAAAATAATCATTAAAAATTGATCCACTTTCATCACTTTTTTTGTACCAAGAAAGAATATTTCTACCATCAATTTTTAAAGGATATTTTTTATTCTCTTGTAGAAATTCTACAATATCATAAATGGTAACAGTGCATGTTGAAAAAAATCCTGTTGTATGAGAACGGACAATTACGTTCATTTTTATTATTATTATTATTATTTAAATAATAATAAACTTCGTAATCAATTTTTTTGGGACAATTTGGTGAGTTGTCCATGTCTGGAAAATTTTTTTCGGGATCATTTTAATTAATTTATTCGCGATACCAATTGATTCGAAATTCGGAATACTTTATGACTTCTTGTCTACACAAACAACATTTTGAATCGTATTGATACGACTCAATGAAACATTTTTCGTGGATTTTATGACCACACGACTCATTCCCTTTTTCATCGTTGATTTCTGATATCAACCAAATGAATTTACCCATAGCAGGATTATCGTTTTCGCAACAGATTGGACACGTCCACCTTTTCTCTAAATTACTTTTTACCAATAACTCTTGTTGTATGCGAATATTATTAAACCCAATTTTGATATATTTTAGACATTGACTTGCAAGTACAGGAATAATTACGTGGATGTATTCATCGCCCAATTTATTATTGAACAGTTCCAATGCAGTTGTTGAGATATAAGCGGAGTAGACGGATTGAATATCCAATTTATTCTTGATTCGGGTAAATTCTGTTTTGTAATAATCCATCTTTTCTGATTTGTACGAATTCCAGGCGGATCCGTTGGTTTTGTAGTTAAAATCGATCGTTTTCAGATGTTTCATCAATAAAATCAGATTTTTGATCGATTCAATGTAAAGTTCGCATTTTTCGATTAGTTGAGATGAATCTTTTTGGGTGTATCCTGTATCCGCATTTCCGCATTTTGTTAGAATTTGCATCAAATCGGATAATTGGTACCCCTCTAATTGTTCGTCATAAAAATCCATTTTGAATTTTCATTTTTTTGATTCAATAATTTCAATTTCAGATTTAAAAAATGGTTCTATAATCAAAATGGATTGGACTTCTGAACGATGGAAAGGTATCATTCGTGATTATACGCAAAAAGATGTAGCTAAAATTCGAGGCAGTTTGCAAATTAAGTACACGATAGCCGAAGTCGGTTGTCAACGTCTTTGGCATCTGTTAAACACCCAGTTTGTACCTGCTCTAGGTGCATTAACAGGACATCAGGCGTGCCAGATGGTCAAGGCAGGTTTGAAGGCGATTTATTTGAGCGGATGGCAAGTTGCGGCAGATGGAAATACGGGTTTGCAAACTTATCCGGATCAAAGTTTGTATCCGGTAGATAGCGTTCCCCGCGTCGTTGAACGAATCAACAATGCGTTTCAACGTATGGACCAGATTGATACATTGAATGGTGTGAGCGATACGTACTGGTACGCTCCGATCGTGGCGGACGCCGAAGCAGGTTTTGGGGGTAATTTGAATGCATACGAATTGATGCAGGCAATGATTAAAGCCGGTGCATCGGCAGTCCATTTTGAAGATCAATTGGCAAGCGCGAAAAAGTGTGGACATATGGGTGGTCGTGTGATTATTGATAGGAAAGGGTTCATTGAGAAATTGAAGGCTGCTCGTCTGGCGGCAGACGTGTTGGGAGTCGATACGTTGATTATTGCGCGGACGGATTCGTTGGGCGCGCAATTGTTGACGAGCGATATCGATGAGACGGATCGTCAGTTTTGTACAGGAGAAAGGACACCGGAAGGATTTTATGTAGTTCGGTGTGGCCTTGAAGTTGCGATTTCAAGAGGATTGGCGTATGCGCCGTATGCAGATATGATTTGGTTTGAGACGTCAGAGCCGAATGTGGAACAAGCCGCGTTGTTTGCAAAAGCGATTCATAAAGTCTACCCTGGAAAAAAATTGGCGTACAATTGTTCACCTTCATTTCATTGGAAAAAGAAACTCGACGATGAATCAATCTCGTGGTTTCAAGATGATTTGGCCAAGATGGGGTACGTGTTCCAATTCGTGACATTGGCTGGATGGCATGTCTTGAATTACAGCATGTTTCATTTGGCGAGCGATTACTTGAAACGAGGAATGACGGCATATTCAGAAGTCCAGCAGTTGGAATTTGAGGCGGAAAAAGAGGGGTATGGAGCGACTAAACACCAGGCGTTTGTAGGAACGGGATATTTTGACCATATTGCAAAAATGATTAGTCGTGAAAGTTCAACGACGGCAATGAATGGGTCGACTGAGAAAGATCAATTTTAATTTAAATGTGAATGTTAAATTAAAATGTGGGGATTTATTATTTTAAGACATGTGAATTCGGTCGAGACAGGTAAGTATTGGGTAGAGTGTTTAAAACAGATTCGTACATTTTATCCAAAAAGTAAAGTTATGATAATTGATGATTATTCGAATCGACAGTTTTTGAGCGGATTGAATGATGAACATGCATTTATTGTAGATAGCGAGTACAAAGGAAGAGGCGAATTATTGCCATTGCATTACTACTATCAACAACCATTTTGTGACCAAGCTGTGATTTTACACGATTCGGTATTTATCAAACATGAATTGGATGTGGGGGATGAAGATGTATCTTTTTTGTGGAATTTTCATCATACATTTAACAATCATCAAGAAGAAGCAGGTATTATTGATAAATTGGATAATAAAGACATTTTGCATGCTACACATGGAAATCGAGAAAAATGGTTTGGATGTTTTGGAACCATGTCGGTGATTAAGCACTCCTTTTTGAAAAAAATTTACGAAAGACATGATTTGAGTAGACTAGTGGACTGCATAACACATCGTGAAGCAAGATCAAATTTGGAGAGGGTTTATGCAGTTATTTGTTTTTCAAATACAGATAAAATCAGGGTATTATTTGGAAGTATTTTTGGATACAATGTTGGGTATACATTCGATGCTTACAAGAGGGAAGAGATGGTACGTCCAATAATTAAAGTATGGACGGGGCGTTAATAGTGATCCAAGATGGTATGATTATGGTCGGATGAATACCAATCAAACAATTCGGGGTGTTTTAGGTAGATAAGGTACCAGACGTTAACTTCCCACATGATTGTTTTTTTGTTTAGCATGATATCCAAAGTCATTTCTTTGGTTTTATCTGCAAAAGAGAGTAGATAATCTTTATGCCCTCCAAAAACTCCACCGGCAAAGTACCATGCAATGTCTCTGTACACATCGAAACAGAACAATTGATTCGGATTCCAGATGCTGGCGATTCTGACTTTATCGTATTGTCTTGATTTTAATTGTTCGACTTTATCAGAAAAGTCGGGGCCAAAAATATGCTTGATTCCAAAATCAATCCATACAAATTGATCTGTTTGAAAACAGTTTAATTCAATTGCTTTTCTGACCACCTCGGTTTTATTGCACATGATAAACATAAATTCGATTGTATCCTTTGAAGCGTTTGTGGTATTCAAGTTGAAATTTTCCAGGGTGTGGATGTATTCGTACATGTAAATATCTTCTTTTTTGGTTAAGAAAATGCGAGTGTTTTCATTTTCGAGGTCTTTGATTCGTTCGTACATTTCAGAGTCGGTAAAGATAATTTTTTGGATGTTTGATTTTAATAAAGAGATTCCGTAATTGACGTAATCGTCATTATTTCTTTCGTTTCTTTTATTCACGTTACTAAAAAAAGCTGATACGATGGTAACCATTTTATTTTACAATAAGTTTTAAATTGTTTTACAATTTAAATTTTAATCGTCTTCTAAATCGACTTCATCTTCCAATTCCTCTTCTTCTTCAATATCATCGTCATCCAATTCTTCTTCATCCAATTCATCGACTTTTACATTGTGCAGACTTTTGTTGACACTTAAATTGTCAGGTAATTTGTAAAGAAATTTGTACTTTTTGCAAAGTTCGATTTCTTTATCAGTTAAGGATTCGACTTTCCCGTTCGGATTTTGGTATCCGATAACTGTCTTTGAATCGTTGAAAAGAAGACCGGATTCAAAATGTTCGTAATTCCCGAATTTATTTTTACGGATTTCATTGACTCCAACTTTTTCAGCTACAATCTCAAGAATACTTTTTTTCTTTTCCTTTTCTTTGTCCTTTTCTTTATCGTTTGTTTTCAAAGAGTCAAGAACGCGTTGAATGATATCTTCTTTCTTACCAGATTGTTTCAAACCCTTCGATTTACAATACGCCATCAGATAATCTTTGGTGGCTGACATGACTTTTTCTGGAGTCATATCTTCCTTGTCTTTTTCTTTCACGGGTTCGTCCATCCATAAACTGTACAAGTCTTCATTATTGAGTTTGAATTTGGTTGCAATGACGTCACAGAATTCAAGGACCATAGCATCGATTTGTTTTGATAACTTTGACATTTTTTGTTTTTTCAAGTTTTAAAAAATCAAAATCAATTTTAGAATTTTGGAAATTTAAAAAGCAGATTTTTTTTAAATTTAAATGACTTTAAGTTATCGGTTTAAAATTTGTCCCGTTTCAAAATAAAAAGAAAGACTTAAAGGGATGTACACGTTTTTTGCAAATGTTAAAATATCACCACAAAATAATGCATCTTCTTTACCACCGTGATATTCATTTCTAGAATATTCTTCATCTTCTCTATATTGTACTTTATCAAAAATTTCTTTCTTTATCGATGAATGACCATGAGTAATCATTTTTCTATAGTCTTCTGTGTGTACTGCACATCCACTTGGCGCTCTTACCAACTTTCCGTAATCGTACTGAATTTCAGGGTAGATTATATAATCTTCTGTTACACTATGATTGTGAAGCGCGATTTCGCAATCAGTGTTTTCAAAGACGTACTTTATGAATTCCAAACGTTGTGGATGCATTAAATCGTCTGCGTCCATGTAACTTACAATGTCTGTATCTAGATGACGTGTGGCAATATTACGATTTTGGGCGGCATTTTTACGTTCTTCGGTTGTGATCACATCGACACGAAATGGGTATTTTCGTAATGAAAGTTCTTTTGTAGAAGAACAACTTACAACAACATGGTCCGGAAGAACAGTTTGTGATTCAATGGAATCCAATAATTTGATTAATTCGGGAATATGATGAAGATAACAAGGAATTGCTAAACCTAATCTCATTTTATTCAATTCATTTTTTTAAATCAATTTGGGTCCGTGTTCATATGAATTGTTACAGGGTATTTCAAGAAATAAAATTGATGATAATCTGGACATTCTGTGTAATTCAATTCACACCATCCGTACAAATATTTATCGTGTATACGTTCCGGCATTTCTTGCCATAAATTGTATTTGAAATGTAGAAATAAATTCATTAATGCCATTTCGTTGGTCAAACAAATCGGGTATTTTGTGATTCCGGAGATCAGTTCGGTGGAGTTGCAGATGTCGAGGATAGATGTGTCGTACATCCAGATACAATTCATGAAATAATTGGATTTTTTGATATTACCAAATTCAGTCAAATCAATTCCATGATTTGCTTCAAAGTCAATTTGGGTTTCGAATCTGTTCCCGTTATCGTAAGGAGTGCTGTCATCGGGTGCAACTATTTTTCCGGAACAGTCGATTTCTAGTAGGTGGTTGACATTATCGAGAACTCTCATTCCAGCGTCGAGAAAAACGACACGTTTCCATTGTTTGAAGTATGGGTCAAAGACGTGTAATTTATTGAATTGACACAGTTTCGTGACGTGTCTATCATCTGCCATTCGGCGGATGGGAAAAGTCTTCCAAATTTCTTTCAGTTCGTCGATTGGTACGTGAGGAAAAGATTTTTCAGTGATACGATATTCTTGCGCAAAATCGTCCAAATTAAAATCGATTGTGATCAATACGACATCGCCTTGCCAGTTACCGATTGTTCTTAAGTCTTGGATGGTTCGTTTGGCACGATGGTAATAATTTAAATCACAGAGTGATACAAAAACAGTGTCCATTTTATTGAGTAGTCTTTTCTTTAATATTTGATTTACGAATATTAAAAATGCCCTGTACTGGAGTTGAACCAGTGATCTTCTCATTACAAGTGAGATGCCTTAAACCAACTTGGCCAACAGGGCTCGTATCAATTCAAATCTTTAAATAACAATTAAAAATTTATAAAACATAAATTTTCTTTAGACACGGGGAGAATCGAACACCCGTAACGGACTTATAAGATCCGTGTACTAACCACTATACGACGCGTCCTTTTATTAAATTAATAAAAGGACTTCTATGATTCTGGCCAGAAATTGTTCGTTGAAGCGTTTATGATTAGAACATCATACTTTTAAATAAGAATTATTTTTCAAATATCAGTAGACAATCCGCTTTTTAAATCCTTTGAGTGTATATGTAAATTGTTAATTAATAGCCATTTTTCTCCATTCCATATAAAAGGTTTTTTACGCCCCAAATCATCAAGTTTCCATTCAAATTTACAATTAGTATAATCAATTTTTGAGTACACATTTTTTACATTTCTAATAATTATTCCATTTGTATGATAAGGATCGTTACCTAATAAATATACACCTATCGCAGCTGCATCAAAAATTGTTTCATTGTAAAAGTTGTAATTTTGATAAGCTTCATTTGGTAAAGCATTATCAACCCAATATGTTGGAAGTATCTGTACATTTTTTTTCAATCGAAAATATCTATACAATACAGTCATTTCGTTTAAGAGTTCATTCGAACAGTTTTCGATATAAGTTAACATGTAATTTAATAATTCTTCTAATGAATTACCATCCTTTACATACATAATACCAGATGAACATCTATCATCATTATCATACATGTAACATAATTCACTTTTTGAAAACTGTTCAACCCATTTCAATGGATCATCGTATATTAAATTATCCAATTCTAAAAATAAACAATCATGAAGATTAAATTTCTTCATTAAATTTTGAAGTATAAAAAATCTTTCAAATGAATAGATAAAAAGTTTTTCTCGTCCAGTTAGTCCGTGTACTATACAGAATTTATTCTCATTTTTTTCAAAAACATTTTTAAACAGATCAGATTTAACATCATTATAGTCTACAATTTTAACATTGTATTTTTGCAATTGAATTACAAAGGGTGATTCCAACTGATCAATGATCAAGTAAATATCTCCATCAAAAAAACATCTTGCTTGATGGATAGTATCAACTATATAAAAAGGTAATTTTCCAATAAAAGCGTAACATAGAAACATTTTAATTTAATAAAATTCTTTTAAATTAAAATTAAAGAATGAATTGAAAGGTTCGAAATACGGGTATTTTATTGTTAAATACCAGCAATTTTTCTTATTAATTCATTCCAATAATCTAAAATAGTATTTTTGATTGTGTTTGATCGAGTTTTTTTGTTTCCTCTTCAAGCCATTCTAACGTAATATTATTCCATTCTTTTACTATGATAATTGGTAAACCCATATTTTTAAAATCTCTTGTATTTACGGCGTGATCAACAAGTGGTATAGAATTTGCATACATAGTTTCCCATAATCGATGACAATCTATTCCATTTCCTCTTGGAGCGCAAACCCATTTGTAGCTTGAAAGCTCTCTCAAATAAGAAGAATGATCTTTTGGGTAAACAAAATCCATCAATGAAGATTTCAGAATCACACTTTGGTTATTTCTATTTAAATAATATTATTAATAATAAAAATGAAACTTTTTGTAAACGGATTCTGGAATGGATTTGTTGAAAAAACAGATCCTGTTAACATTAGATTTTTCAGTGATTTATTTAAGCTAGTTTTTAAAGAAGATGTTACGCTAGATACAGATCCTCGTAATTCTGACATATTACTTGAAAGTGTCTTTGGAGAATCTTTAGTTTCATTAAAAGAATGGAAATACTCGTTTTTATTTATGGGTGAATCTAGTGCGAATATTAAACAAAAATTTCAAACAGAGAAATATAGTTCGGTACTTTGTGGAATCAGAAATAACAAAAATATTGTAAATGTTCCTTTATTTGTTCCTTATTTGTATTGCAATTCAAGTATTGACATTAATAAAAAGATAGATAAAATTCCAGAAAAATATGTATGCACATTTATTTCTAATCCGAACGGATTAATCAGAAATAAATTTATTGAAAAAATAGAAGAAAAAATTAAAGTAGAACACGCTGGAAACTATAAAAATAATGTAACACATCTACAAGGGCATTACAATAGTGAGAATATTTTCAGATTCATGTCAAACTACAAATTTGTAATTACAATGGAAAATTCTGAAGAAGATACTTACATTACTGAAAAAATTGTAAATGGTTTCGGGGCAGGAATTGTTCCTATTTATTGGGGATCAAAAAGAGTTAATGACTATTTTAATGAAAAAAGATTTTTATGTTTGGAAAAAGATGATGATGAATCCATGGGACTTTTAGTAGATAAAGTAGTTGAATTATGTTCAAATGGAGAAAAGTATAAAAGTATCATAAATTCACCATTAAAAACGTCAGAAAATATTGAAATAACAATAGATACTATATCAAAAGATATCCAAGATATTCTTATAAAAGAATGGAAAGTTGAAAAAATATTTGTTATTTCTTCTCCTATACATGAACCAACTCGTTATGAAAAGATGAAAAATCTTTTTAAAAATAATGTTGAATTCGTGTGTCCTACTTATAAACAAGATATTACAGATGAAATTTTTAGGAAATGGGTAAAAGAAGATCTTACATTAAAGATGCACAACAGACCTTTTTCAAAGTCAGAATTATCATTGTTTTTAAATCACGTTTCAATTTTAGAACACATTGAAAAGAGATATAAAGAAGGAATTTTCTTGGTTTTTGAAAGTGATGTTTATCCTTTAGATCTTTCTATGTTCAATAATTTTATTCAAATGATTGAAACAAAAAAAAATGAATGGGATTTAATAAGTATAGGTGCACCGTATTCTGAAAAAATATTTAATGACTGGTGGAATGAAGAATTGACAAAAGAAACTGATAAAATAAGACTTATTCAAAAAAAAGTTATAAAATGTACAGATAGTCTGGTATGGTCTTATTCAGGAATTAAAAAATTCCTAAACTTTTTAAAAGCTGAAAATAATAATTATTCTTTACCTTTTGATACGCACTTTGATGACATTATATGTAAAAAATACTCTTTTAAACTTTATTGGAGTACTATTAATTTTTTTTCACAAGAAAGTCATGATGGATTATGTTCATCTACCATACGCTAAAAATTCTAGATCAAAATCTTAGATAAAAACTTTTTTCAGATAATACTTTGGTTGATAGTACTCGAAATGAAAAAATTAGTTGAAACACGAATATCGTGAAATGTACGGAAGAAAATTTTGACGAAAAATTGCCTTGATTCAATCCACAATGAATTTATATCATCCTCATAAAGTAATTGTAAAAAACGTTTAGATAAAGTTTGTATACAAAGATTGAATGATAGTTTCACAATTTAATCTATTTCGAAATCACTTGATAAATAGAAATAGCCAAAGTGTGATTCTGAAATTTTCATTGTGGATAATAAATTAATAATTATTTTAAACGTTCAAGATAGCTTTTAAAAATTTTCATAACTTTTTCAGGTGTGTATTCCTTATATTTATTATCTTCCACAATCTTTTTTGGAAAATTTTTGAGAATTTCCATAAGTTCTTCTAAATTATGATGTAAAATGACTTTTTCCTTGCCCAAAATATGAATATGAGCGGATTTTTCTTCTCTACAAATAATAGGTTTATTGCAGACTGAAAATTCTCCACAAGCAATACCAAAGGTTTCTCCACCGTCTCTTCCGTAAAGCATTGCGTTGCAAGTATTTATAAACATTCTTTTTGTTTTATTATCTGTAGTTCCTGATAAAAACCGAATATATTCAGTCTCTTTACAGAACGGATTAATATTCATAAAGATAAAATAAGTTGATTCAGACTTCATAACAGCCTCCTTAACATAAGGTATATTGAAACAGTCTGCCCCACTATATGTACCAAATACTGTTGCATCATCCGGTATGTTTAACATTTTTCTCATATTTTCATTTGTATCATAAACTCTAACTATATTTGGTAGAACTGGAAAGTCTGTGTTATGTATTTCATTCAAGTAGTCTGAAATAGGACAGAATAATGTTCCATGTGGGTCTGTGTTATCAAAAACAGAATGAACAATAGTTGGACAACTTTCAACAATCAATCCGTCAGATCTGTTTCCGGCTTTTTCAATAAACAAAACATCAATATTATTAGATTTAACAATATTCTCAAGTTCGTTTGGGTTACTATAATAAATAATTTCAAAACGTTGTTCAAACATATCATATGCATCTTTAACAATGTCCATTGGACTTACAACCTTAACCAAATCATATGGTCTTGTAATAATTACTGACTTGTTACCAAGTATGTTTTCGTTGTAATGTGCATAACTGTAAAGGTTTTGACTGGTACCTCTTGGAGTAAGTTTGTTTTCCAAAAAACCTATCTTTATTTTATTGTCATTAAACATTTTATTTTTGTTCTATTATTTAAATTAATAATTTAAATAAAATGTTTAATGACAATAAAATGAGAGTTGCTTATTGTTTATATGGACAACCACGATTTTTTAAAGAAGGTCATGAAAATGTTATTAAATTTTTAAGAAAAAATCCAAACATTACAGTAGATTTTTTCTATCATACTTGGGTTGATCAAAATATTGAATATTATGAATGTTCTCCATGGAGAACCATTAGTACCGAAGAATTGAAGATTGATACAAATGTAGTGCAAAAACTGAATGAATTGTATAATCCGGTATCTTATCACCACGAATCACCAATCAAATTTGACACGTCTTTTTTGACGGATACAATTGTTTATAAAAATTCTGAACAGTGCTTGCGTGTGCAATCTAATAATTTGATATCACAAATTCATTCGAGACAATATGTCTGCGATTTACTTGTAAAGTATATCGAAGTATCAGGTACAATATATGATATGGTGATTAGTTCTCGTTTTGATTTTTTAAGAGAAATAAATATTGATTTAAGTCAAATTGATAATAAAAATCTTTATACTTCTACTATTCTTCAACCAAGACAACTAATACCAGAACCATTTTTAATTACAAATGTTAATACATTTACAAAAATATTTAATAATATGATGGATGAAAAAATAAACAATCAAATAATAGAAAAAATTGTTAATCATTATGGAGAACAATTAAATTTGACAATGGAAGCTATTTTTTTTACAAATTATTTGTACCATTTTAATAATCTTGAAAATGTTATCTATACCAGTTTAATCCCAAATTTTATTTAATAACATTTTAAATACTAAAAATATTAAACTAAACATGAGACTTAATTGTTTATTTTGCAATATTCCGCTCACTCATAATTTTACAATCCAAAGTCATGATTCTTTTTCACCGACTATTTTTCCAGAATATACTTTACCAAAAGATTTTTCCATAGGATATTGTGACGCATGTTATAGTCTTCAATTTATGGATCTTGTTAGTCCAGAAATTTTGTATAAAGATTCTCATAATGATACGTCATCAACACCCACTTGGAAGAAACATCATGATTCTTTTTACGAATTTTGCGATCAAAATATAGTTGATAAGACTAATATATTGGAAATAGGTGGCGCTCAATTTATTTTAGCAACAAAATTTACGGAAGCGTATCCAATAAATTACGCTGTTCTGGATTTCATTCAGAAAGATAGCGAACCTAAAATAAGACTAATAAATGGAGATTGCGAAAAATACAAGTTCAATAAAGAGACTATTATCATGAGTCACGTTTTTGAACATTTACATCATCCATCCAAATTTCTTGAAAATGTTTCTTTATCTAACGTAAATAAAATCATCTTATCTGTACCAAATTTAAAGAATTTACTCCAGACAGATAATATCAATCTGATTCATATTGAACATACCTTTTATTTTACGCCTATTCATCTATTTAATCTATTTGGAAAATATTCGTTTCATTGCATCAGTCAAGAAGAATTCATGAATCATTCTAATTTCTTCTGTTTCGAAAGAAAAGAATTGATTTATAAACAATTACCTTTTGAAAAAGATGAATGTTTATCAACATTTTTTGAAAGACGAGAAAAAAAGTTTGATAGCATCTTTTTCAAAGAAACAGATACAAATGTATGGATTGTACCAGCTGGTCATTATGGATATACATTGTATCAATCACTGAAAAAAAGAAACTTGCATCACAAAATAAAGGGATTTTTGGATAATGATACATCCAAACAAAACAAATTTATGAAATCAACTTCTTTATGCATCTATCCATTTGAAAAAATAAAAACTGAAAAAGATGTAACCATATTAATCTATGGTGGACCTTATACAGAAGAAATTAAAAGTAATATTTCTATCTTAAATTCATGTCATTTCATTGTCTTTTAAAAAATGTAAAGAGATAATTATCCATTGGAATAAAAATATCACTATTTAAAAAAAAAAAGTAAATGAAAAT